>Ga0209199_1001930_pt1 | contig 23451 bp, 18 predicted proteins | sample COGITO_mtgs_1105_7_FD_184805 | JGI IMG/M metagenome (GOLD analysis project Ga0209199, IMG submission 184805) | Pelagic marine microbial communities from North Sea - COGITO_mtgs_110523 (SPAdes) (version 2) | ecosystem: Environmental > Aquatic > Marine > Epipelagic ...
CAGGCCAATGTGCTACGACCGTAAATATGACAATTTCCGTGAATCCAAATGTAACACCAACCTTCACGCAAGTTCCAGCGATTTGTTCTGGAGATCCTTTAAGTGATTTACTAACCACATCAAATAATGGGATTACAGGAACTTGGTCTCCATCTTTGGATACTACGACCACCACCACGTATACTTTTATTCCAGATGCAGGCCAATGTGCTACGGCCGTAAATATGACAATTTCCGTGAATCCAAATGTAACACCAACCTTCACGCAAGTTCCAGCGATTTGTTCTGGAGATCCTTTAAGTGATTTACTAACCACATCGAATAATGGGATTACAGGAACTTGGTCACCGTCTTTAGATACTACGACCAGCACCACTTATACTTTCACTCCAGATGCAGGCCAATGTGCTACGACTGTAAATATGACAATTACGGTGAGTCCAAATGTAACGCCAACGTTCACGCAAGTAGCTGCTATTTGTAATGGGGAAGTTTTAGCAGCATTGTCGACTACATCGAATAATGGGATTACAGGAACTTGGTCACCGTCTTTAGATACTACGACCAGCACCACTTATACTTTCACTCCAGATGCAGGCCAATGTGCTACGACTGTAAATATGACAATTTCCGTGAATCCAAATGTAACGCCAACCTTCACGCAAGTATCTTCTATTTGTAATGGGGAAGTTTTAGCAGCATTGCCGACTACATCGAATAATGGGATTACAGGAACTTGGTCACCGTCTTTGGATACTACGACCACCACCACGTATACTTTTATTCCAGATGCAGGCCAATGTGCTACGGTCGTAAATATGACAATTGCCTTGAATCCAAATATAACACCAACCTTCACGCAAGTTTCAGCTATTTGTTCTGGAGATCCTTTAAGTGATTTACTAACCACATCGAATAATGGGATTACAGGAACTTGGTCACCGTCTTTGGATACTACGACCACCACCACGTATAGTTTCACTCCAGATGCAGGCCAATGTGCTACGGTCGTAAATATGACTATTGTGGTGAATCCAAATGTAACGCCAACGTTCACGCAAGTTCCAGCTATTTGTTCTGGAGATCCTTTAAGTGATTTACTAACCACATCGAATAATGGGATTACTGGAACTTGGTCACCGTCTTTGGATACTACGACCACCACTACGTATAGTTTTACTCCAGATGCAGGCCAATGTACTACGGTCGTAAATATGACTATTGTGGTGAATCGATCTCCTAGTATAGTGGCACTTCCGTCTTATATTTTGTGTGACGACACAAATATTGGAGATTTAGAAGAGTTGTTTGATTTAAGGACTATGGACAACACGGTAATTGGCACACAAACGGAGGTTGTCGTGAGCTACCATGCCACTGCTAGAGAAGCATTGGAAAATATCAGTCCATTGCCGACGCTACACACGAGCACCACTCAAACTATTTATGTGGCCTTGGAGGTTATTGCTACGGGCTGCCGTACTGTAGCGCCATTAGATTTAGTTGTTGATCCTGTTCCTGATGATTTTCATGCTCTAGAAATTAATATCTGTGATTATGTAAATGTAGGGGATCTTCTTATAGATTACCCTGACATTAACATTTACAATTCTACTGATTCAATTCAGCCATTGACTCCAAGAACTCCTTTAAGCGTTGGTACTTATTATATTACGCAACTCAATGAATTCGGTTGTGAAAGTATCGATTCTAATGATGTTTATATGAGTTGTTTTCCAAATATCCCAGCTGGATTTTCCCCTAATGATGATGGTTTTAATGACTATTTTAACATTCAGAACTTATATGACGAATTCATCGAACACAAATTAAAAATTTTCAATCGTTTCGGTGTAATTATTTTTGAAGGCAATAATTCAAAAAAATGGGATGGTAAAGCAGATAATTATAATAAAACCGTTCCAATAGGCACCTATTTTTACATATTAGAATTAAATAACACAAATAAAGATATCCTTACTGGCTGGGTTTATGTTAATTATTAAATTATTATGAAAATAGTACTTGGCTTTTTTCAAAATGTTTATTCTGTGATTCACCCAGGCCTAAGCCACGTATTTTAAATCCTCTTCTAACCAAACCGTCTAAAGAGATGCGGGTAAATCAACCGCTTATCAATGGCTAATTTAAGATTCGAACTGCTTAGTTGAGAGTATTCACTTTAAGTGTGTTTGATTGGAAACGATTTATAAAATCTTTTTTTTTTTAAGATTAAGTTGCAGGCAGCTTTATTTTATAGTTATTGCACCAGAGTATTCAACAGCAAACTATCCAGGGTTAGGGGATAATTACTTAATGTCAAATATTTTTGATGATGGAGATAATCCAAGCCCACAAACTTTTTAGGTCGAAAACGAATGGATTTTTTCCACCTTAGATCCACTTTTTGATTATGTAAAAGTAGCAGCTTCAAATACTAGAGATAGGTATTGCGCTTGGGGACATTCTGGTGGTGCGCAATTTTTACACCGTTTCGTTACCTATTTAACAAACAGTAATTTAGATATTGCTGTATGTTCCAATGCAGGGTGGTACACAGTACCAGAAACAGGATTTAATTTCCCTTACGGCATTGATAATGACCCTGATTCTGCTGGATTAAGAAATACGTAAGGTAGGTCCTCAGCGTTTTGAATTTTAAAACGGAATAGTATACTTAGACCTTTTTCTTATTTAAAAAAAACTGCTTTAGATCGTTAATAAGGCTTGAACTATCGTAAGTTCGGGTCAATTAAGAAGGTTTGCCATTGTAGGTTTTAATTTCATTTTCGCTTACTTTAGTTATATAGTATCAAAAAACAAGATCTGATACTTTGTGCTGTTAGACCAGTAGTTCCAATCACGTTGAGCCGGAGAAAGTAGTGAAATCGAACTATTTTGAGTAAGATTTGATTTTTTTATTGAGAATGTTTAATATTAAATAATAATTTAGAAAGATAATACGAGGGGTTGTTTTTAATGATATTTTAGGCTATTCTTCGCCCCTAAATAGTTTGATGGCTTCGGATTTATGGTTCCAAACATCCGTTCTGAAGGGTTTGTTTTTCACAAATAACCTCACGCCTTCCTTGCAAGTGATGAGCCCTATATTGACTTTCACAAGTCTTGTGTAAATGCGTCTCACAAGCCCGTTTTTGTTTATGTGTTTATAAAAGGTTTTAACCACAGAAGTATTCCTGTTTTTGGAATCTTTTTGGAGCGGTTCAAAATAGGAGCTTTTTAAAGCATAAAAGACACGATGGTATTTTGAAATCTTATTATTGTCTTTAGGAGTGTCCATTTGCTGCTCTAAAACCAAACTGTCATAGCAGGATTTGAAATTTGTTGATTTTAACAAATAGCCAAAATCATTGACCATATCGTTTAAAACAAGGATGTCTAAATTGTTTTTACCAGTAGGAACATAAATCTGGTTGATGATAATTCTATTATTTAAAATTCCTTCTGGGTTTAAGATTTCAGGAACCTCTTTTCTTAATAATTTAGAGTGAATTTCTACCGCTCCCAATCTGTCGGAATGCACCAGTCTTGGGAGGTGCCGATGCCTCTTGTGTTTTCCAAATAATGTAGTTTCAGCAGAAACATATTCTAGGCTTAACAGCAGTTGTTCCGCTTTGTATAGATTGGAGGGCTCAACCAATAAATCAATATCTCCAATCAAGCGTTCGCCAAAATCTTTAAAATATCCCGAAGCCAATAACGCACAGCCTTTTACAAATACATGATAAATTTCGTGGGCATTAAAAAGTTCACTCAGTTCCTTTACCTGGTTGAGAAGCGATTGATTTCTACTCCGATTTATTTTTGTAATGCAACTTAAATATTCATTCAAGTCTTCTGGAATGAGTTCAAGAAGTCCTTTTTGTTCCAAGCGACAATAAGCAGTTGTCATCACACCTAGTTGGCTGCTTGCTTTCACAAACCAATCCCAATCCATGTTTTCACTACCTAACTGCATTCTTAATTCAGTTTCATTCGGCTCAAAACTTAGGATGTTCGCTATGCTCGCTTTGGATTTTTTCATGCTTGCGAGTTAAAGAGTTTCGAGAATACTTCTAAAGCTTCTGGAGTGTTGGAATAAGTCAATTCGTAAAAAGATAAACCCTCAATCCAGTCCATAAATTCTTTGGCATGTGCTTCTTTGGGGGAGATCCAAGAATCGGGCACAAAAATCTCCATGGCCTCGGAAAATGAAATTTCTTTAAGCTCCGTCTCTGCTTGTGGTTTGTAGTGAATACTTACCATTTTTTGACAGGGATAACTTTGCTTAGTACTTTGGTTTTGAAAGGGCACTACAAATTTGATCGAACCTTTTTCTTGGCCTTTAAAAATAAGTGGTAATTCGTTAAAATCTGGGATCATCTCAGAAAGCGATTCAAAAGCCCCTGATTTGATAGAAATGGCTCCTGGATACACATAAACGTGTTTGTTTTTTGCTAAAATGGGAGAAAAGTCGTCTGCTACTAAATTCAGCCCAGCGGCCATTGCATGAGCTGTAAAAGTGCTTTTTCCTCTCCCAGATTTCCCAATCACTAAAATGGCTTCCTTGTCATTGGTAACCGTGGAAGCGTGGATTGTTCCTAGCCAGTCATCTTCAGTTTTATCATGAATGACGCATAGTAATTGCATGCAAAAATTACCTTGAAGAATATGATAATTCTTCGCCTCATAAGAGTCAACTAAAGCTGTGTTTTTATAAAAATACAATTTGTTGTCTGCATAGAAAATATCAAAAACAGTTGGAGAAATGATTAAAGATTTTTCTGAAGTTAAATGCGCTATTTGGGGGTGTAAAATTTCTTTTACGCGTTTGTTGCTATAGTTTACTTGTAGGGTCGTGTTATTTACAATATAGGTTTCAGAACAGACTCTTAAAGAGGCATCAAAAGGAAGTTCTTGACTTGTGTTTTTATCTTCAAAAGAATGGGTTGAAAAAAATTGATCAATTTCATCATATAAAGTCTCAGACTGAGAATCGGTTATCCCAATGGCTTCAGAAGTGGCACTAATGAAACTGGATTTTTTAGTATTTGTGACAAACAAATTTATAAGTTCATTAATGTGTTCATCTACAATAATATAACTGTTAGAGGAACTGAACCACAACAACTGTTGTTCTTTAATTCGTTTGCTAAGAGATGGGGCTTTTAACATGCTTTGTAATTTAGTGCAAAGATATATTTTTTTAATTTAGGAGTACAGTGACACTAATTTTTCACTTTATTGTTAATATTATTAAGAAGGAAAACCAATTTTTTTGTTATTTCAAGTAAATTTTTTGTGTGATTTTAAATTAAGTTTTATAAATTGCGTACTTATTAAACATGAAGTGTTTTAAACCAATGACACTTTTTGAGATATTAATTATGAGAAGTTAAAAGCAACTTAACGCTTTTTCTTATGCTTAATATATGCTCGAAAATAAAAATAATTGGTTCGTTTTGGTGACTAAACCAAGAAACGAAAAAAAAGTAGAATCTAGATTAAACGAGATCGGAGTTGAAGCATACTGCCCTGTACGGACAGAATTGCGTCAGTGGAGCGACCGTAAAAAGAAAATTAAAACACCTCTTTTGCCGTCCATGTTGCTTGTCAAAATACCAAATAATTTAAGAGATATTGTATTTGATATCCCTCACGTCCGACGGTATTTGTTTTGGAAGGGGCAACCTGCTATTGTTAGGGAAGACGAAGTGAATGTATTGCGTAAAGTAGCCGATCAAGAATTTTCTTCGGTTTCGCTTCAAAAATTCACCCCTGGAACAAAAATAGATTTAAAACCCTTTGGGATTTCGGATTCTATAGGGACTATAAAGTACACATCAGGGAACCAATGTTGTGTTGTTATAGACTCTTTAGGCTATATGCTTAAGTTTCAATTGTCATAATTTTTAACCTGAAAACTTCGAAATATCAATATTTTATTTTGAAATAAAAAAATAATCAAGTATGTTTGTTGCTTGAAATTAAAAACTGAGACCCCATCTCTATTTAGTATCTACTTTGTTACAAATTCTATGGGAGTCACAACGGCGAAGCCGTGCTAATCAATGACAATCTGGTCATTTTACCCCACTATTAGTCCCTTTTTTCAAACGTGTTAAAATCACTTATTACATCTCGTACTAGACTTCGTATGTTAGTGAAGTTCTTTATAAATGCTGCGAATAGCGGGTATTTAAATGGGCTTGCTACGGAATTTGGCGAGTCTACAAATGCCATTCGTCGTGAATTAAATAATTTGTCGGATGCTGGCTATTTGATTCAATGGAAGCGTAAAAACAAAATTTTTTATTCAGCCAATACCGATCATACGCTTTTTAAAGTACTCCAAAAAGTCATTCATAAGCACTTAGGTCTCGAGCAAATTGTTGAATCGGTTTTATTGCAAATAGGGGATGTGAGCAAAGTCATTTTAATTGGCGATTATGCCTTGGGAAGAGATACGGGAACTATTGAGATAATTCTCATTGCAGATAAAATTGATGCTATCTACATAAAAAAATTGCAACGAAAATTAAAAGATATTATAGAACGAACAGTTTCGTTTCAAATGAACACTCCAGTTCCTGACGAAGGAATTGTGTTGTATGAAAAAATAAATTTAGAATCAGCCCCAAATGATTAGTAACCTCCAATTAACTTAACCTAATGAGCCATCCCAAAACTATAGCAGTCATTGGACTGGGCTATGTGGGCCTCCCACTTGCTTTAGAATTTGCTAAAAAATATCTAACCATTGGGTTTGATGTTAATGCAAAACGTATTAAAGAATTAAAAGCAACGATAGATACAACTATGGAAGTTGAGTCTGTAGCATTATCTTCCGTTTTAGCACCCAATTTAATTGCTTTGCAGAAGCGTTCCTTTGGGTTTTTACCCTCAATGGATTGTATGGATATATCTGACGCCAATGTATATATAATTACAGTTCCGACGCCAACAGATAAAAATAACAGACCGGTTTTAACCCCATTGCTTAAGGCGTCTGAAACAGTTGGGAATGTTCTCAAAAAAGGCGATATCGTAATATATGAAAGTACCGTCTATCCTGGCGTTACTGAAGATGAGTGTGTACCTGTATTGGAAAACATAAGTGGTTTGAAATTTAATTCAGATTTTTTTGTAGGCTATTCTCCAGAACGTATCAATCCGGGTGATAAAGACCGCACGGTCACCAAAATTTTAAAAGTCACTTCTGGTTCAACGCCAGAATCTGCTAAAGTAATTGATGATTTATACCAATCGATTATTACAGCAGGGACGCACATGGCGCCCTGTATAAAAGTGGCCGAAGCGGCAAAAGTGATTGAAAATGCACAACGTGACATCAATATTGCCTTTGTGAATGAATTGGCTAAAATATTTAACCTTTTAGAGATTGATACAGAGGCTGTCCTCGAAGCGGCTGGGACCAAATGGAATTTTTTACCTTTTAAACCTGGCTTGGTTGGCGGGCATTGTATTGGCGTTGACCCTTACTATTTAGCGCAAAAGGCACAGGAAGTAGGTTATCATTCCGAAATCATTTTGGCAGGAAGACGTCTAAATGACTCCATGGGAGAACATGTCTCCTCACAAGTTCTTAAGTTATTAGTCAAGAATGAGATTAAAATTAAAGGGTCTAAAGTACTTGTTTTAGGGATTACGTTCAAAGAAAATTGTCCAGATGTAAGAAACACGAAAGTTGTGGATGTAATATCTCATCTTAATAATTATGGAATAAATGTTACAGTTTATGATCCTTGGGCAAATCCTTCTGAAGTTCAAGAGGTTTATAAACTTAAATCAATCCAAAGAAAACCTAAAGAAATATTTGATGCCATTGTCCTCGCGGTTGCACATAAAGAATTTATTCAATTGGATTTAAAACCTTTATTAAAAAAGAAATCCGTGGTATATGACGTCAAAGGAGTTTTAGGGCTTAAAGCGGACGCAAAGTTATAAAGTATGTTTTCAGATTTAAAAAATAAAACAGTTTTAGTCACGGGAGGTGCCGGGTTTATAGGATCTAACTTATGTGAGGCCTTATTGAAACTCGATGTAAACGTTCGATGTTTAGATAATTTAGCAACGGGGTTTATGCATAATATTGAACCGTTTTTAACTCATAATAATTTTCAGTTTATAGAGGCAGATATCAGAGATTTAGAAGCCTGTCAGACCGCTTGCCATCAAGTCGATTATGTGCTTCACCAAGCGGCACTGGGTTCCGTGCCACGTTCCATCAAAGATCCAATTACGACCAATGCTGTCAATGTTGATGGATTTCTAAATATGTTAGTCGCCTCCAGAGATCAACAAGTGAAACGTTTTGTCTATGCGGCAAGTAGTTCTACTTATGGAGACTCTACGAAACTTCCAAAAAAAGAAGATGAAATAGGAGTTCCTTTATCTCCTTATGCTATTACTAAATATGTCAACGAATTATATGCAACGATCTTCAAAAGTAGTTTTAATTTAGACACTGTTGGATTGCGATATTTTAATGTTTTTGGAAGAAAACAAGATCCAAAAGGTGCTTATGCGGCGGTTATTCCAAAATTTGTAATCCAATTGATAAATCACGAATCTCCTACTATCAACGGAGATGGTTCAAATTCCCGCGATTTTACTTATATTGATAACGTCATAAGAATGAATATTTTAGCGTTAACTTCAATAAATGAGTTGGCATTAAATCAAATATATAATACTGCTGTGGGCGATAGGACGACTTTAGTTCAACTTTTGCATAGTTTAAAAAAATATTTATCTAAATTTGATCCAGCGATTGCAAACGTTAAAGTGATTCATGGCCCAAACCGGTTAGGAGACATTCCTCACTCACAGGCCTCTATTGACAAAGCAGTGAAATTATTAAATTACAAACCAACCCATAACTTCGAAAACGGACTTAAAAACGCTGTAGAATGGTATTGGGGTCAGTTTAAAAGTCAACAAAAAAAATGAGTATAAATACAATTTGTTGTATTGGTGCAGGCTATGTAGGTGGACCAACAATGTCGGTGATTGCCCAAAAAAATCCGTCCATAAAAGTGATTGTAGTGGATATGAATCAAGCGCGTATAGATGCTTGGAATTCAGAAAATTTAGATGAACTTCCTATTTTTGAGCCAGGGCTGGACGCCGTGGTTGAGGAAGCACGCGGTCGAAATTTATTTTTCTCAACAGATGTAGAAGGCGCAATTGATGAGGCTGATATGATTTTTATTTCTGTTAATACGCCTACCAAAACCTATGGGGCTGGAAAAGGTATGGCAGCGGATTTACAATATGTAGAGCTCTGTGCGCGACAAATCGCCAAAATAGCAACCTCTGATAAAATAGTCGTTGAAAAATCGACCTTGCCTGTAAAAACAGCTGAAGCTATTAAAGATATCTTAGAAAACACAGGAACGGGCGTTAATTTTGAAATACTCTCCAATCCAGAATTTTTAGCGGAAGGCACCGCAGTTCAAGACTTAGAAGCCCCTGATCGTGTTTTGATTGGAGGCGATCAAACGGAAAGTGGACTTAAAGCCATTGAAGCCTTGGTAAATATTTATGCGACTTGGGTTCCAAAAGATCAAATTATCACTACAAATTTATGGTCCTCAGAGTTGTCAAAATTAACAGCCAATGCATTTTTAGCACAACGCGTTTCTTCGATCAATGCCTTGACAGAACTTTGTGAATCTACAGGTGCCAATATTGATGATGTTGCGAAAGCTATTGGAACAGATTCACGGATCGGTCCTAAATTTTTAAAAGCTTCTGTAGGGTTTGGAGGTTCTTGTTTTCAAAAAGACATCTTAAATTTAGTGTATATATGTAAATCATTAGGATTAGAGGAGGCTGCCGATTATTGGGAGCAAGTGATTATCATGAATAATCATCAACGAAGTCGTTTTGCACAGCAAATTGTCACTTCTTTATACGGGACTGTTGCTGGAAAGAAAATTGGGTTTTTAGGATGGGCCTTTAAAAAAGACACTAATGATACCAGAGAATCTGCAGCGATTTACATTGCAGATAAGCTGATCGAAGAGCAAGCGCTTATACAAGTTTATGACCCCAAAGTAACTGCTGTTCAAATGCACTCGGATTTGAATGGATTAAATAGCAGAACAGAATCAGAAAACGATAAGTTTTTGGATATTCATAGTAACCCGTATGAAGCCTTATATGGCACACATGCATTGGCCGTGATTACGGAGTGGGATGAGTTTAAAACTTATGATTGGCAAAAAATATATGATGGCATGCTTAAACCGGCCTTTATTTTTGATGGTCGTAACATTTTAGACCAAGAGGCACTTGAAACAATTGGATTCATTTATAAAGCAATTGGAAGATAAGAAGAGTCAGCAAACAATCTTAGTTACCGGAGCGGCAGGTTTTATTGGATTTCATCTTTGTGAACGCCTTCTGAAAAAAGGATACCGTGTAGTTGGATTGGATAATATAAATGATTATTACAATGTCGACCTCAAATATGGTCGACTTAAGGAATTAGGAATTCATCGTTCGGATGCTAAACATTTTGGCACAGTTATTTCTAGTAATATTTATGGAGATTTATTTCAATTCATACGTTTAAACCTTGAAGACCGAAAGGCTTTACCTAAGCTATTCAAAACCTATCAATTTGACAGTGTTTGTAACTTGGCAGCTCAAGCAGGTGTTTGTTATTCTATCGAAAATCCAGAAGCCTATATTGATAGTAATATTTCTGGATTTCTTAATATTTTAGAATGTTGTCGCCATCATAAAGTACTTCGCTTAGTGTACGCGAGTAGTTCAAGTGTATATGGAAATAGTGATGCAGTCCCTTTTGAAGAAACCGCTATTGTAGATCAACCGATTAGTTTGTATGCAGCTACCAAAAAATCCAACGAGTTGATGGCACATGCGTATAGCCATCTTTACAAGATTGAAACAATTGGGTTGCGGTTTTTTACAGTCTATGGCCCTTGGGGACGTCCGGATATGGCCTTGTTCCTGTTCACAGAAGCCATTTTAAATAACCAACCGATTAAGGTTTTTAATGATGGTAATTTATCTCGAGACTTTACATATATTGATGATGTCATTGAAGGGATTGAGAATACACTTTTAAAGACCTTCAAACAAAAGGAGTTATATAAATTGTATAACATAGGAAACAGTCAACCGATACATCTTTTAGATTTTATAGAAGCGATTGAGAAAAGTACAGGCAAAACGACAGAACGTATAATGATGCCGATGCAAGCTGGGGATGTGAATCAAACCTGGGCAAATGTAGGTCATTTAATAACCGATTATGATTACAAGCCCTCAACTGATTTTGAAGTTGGTGTAGAAGCCTTTGTGAGTTGGTATAAGTCGTATTACAATTAGCATCTAAAAGAGTTTCTAAACAAACTTTCTGAACAAATAATTTAAAAAGGGTTTACATTTTAAAGTTGTTTTAAACTAACTCATAGCCAACTTCATTGGAGACTACTATGTGTATTTAAAGAATATTTAAAAGTTAAATTTTATAATTTCAGTTTTTACGATAATTCGAAAAGACTTCTTTTCTATAGATTAATTTTAAAAAGTTTCACCATATTTTTTCAATTCAATTTTTTTTATAGTATACAAGCAATCAACTTACAAGAAACCAGCTTTATTTTTTAAATTAATTACTTGTATATCATTATATTGATTCAATTAGTGATGGACATCAAAGTTTTTTTATGCTTCGGATTTAATAAATATTTTAGCCGAATTTGATATGTCAAATTTAGTAATAGGCATAATTACTCTATATAGAGGTTTTGTCTTAGCTAATTACTTGTGCAGTCTAGATGTCAATTAATTAGTAATCATTGATTTAAAAATAAAAATCCTTTATAAAATTATATCAAACTCAACTATCATAATATGTGTGGAATCTCAGGTATTTTCAGTATAAATCCATTAACCAACTTAGAAAAACGAATTCATAAAATGAATTCATCGATTATCCATAGAGGTCCTGACTCTGGAGGTACAATATTGTTGTCAAAATCTAAAGCTATGGGCCATAGACGATTGTCGATAATTGATCTAAATAGTAAAGCTAATCAACCTATGCAAAGTCAATCTAAAAGATGGAGTATAGTTTTTAATGGAGAAATATATAATTATAAAGAAATTGCCGAAGAACTTAATTATAACTTCTTAACCAATTCAGATACAGAAGTTATTTTAGCAGCTGTTGAATTGAAAGGAGTTAAATGGTTTTTAAAGAAGGCTAATGGAATGTTTGCAATTGCTCTTTTTGATAAAAAACTCAAAATGCTCTTTTTAATTAGAGATAGGTTAGGGATCAAACCAATTTATTTTTATGAAAAAAATGGTGTCTTAGTATTTTCTTCTGAAATAAAAGCCTTGTTGGCAAGTGGTTTAGTTCGGGCCGAATTTAATGAGTCTGCTATTGACGAATACCTTGGAAATAGATATGTTAGGTCGCCATACACTTTTTTTAAAAACATTTATCAGCTTAACTCAGGCACTTTTATCAAGTTTAGTGATTCATTAGAGAAGGAATATTATAGCTATTGGAGTTTACCTAAAAAATTTAATATGTCTTCTGAATATAATGAAGATAAACTCACCCATTTATTTGAAAATAAATTGATCAAAGCTATTAAATACCGTTTATTTTCTGATGTTCCACTTGGAACTTACTTGAGTGGTGGGGTTGATTCTAGTTTGATTACTGCAATTGCTTCAATAAATACAAATGAAAAATTAAATACATATACAATTGGATTTCCCGAGCTTAATGAGTTTAAGTATGCAAATGTAATGGCCAAAAAATACGATACAAGTCATCACGAAATTTTGATGAATAAAGATCAGTATTTAAATCATTGGGAAAATTTAATATCATATAAGGATTCTCCCTTAGGTGTTCCAAATGAAATACCATTAGCTGTAATGTCAAGTCAACTAAAAGAAAAAATATCCGTTGTTTTATCTGGTGAAGGTGCAGATGAATTAATGGGAGGGTATGGTAGAATTTTCCGCCTTCCTTTTGACTTTGAAAACCAAGAGAGATTTATTTCGTTTTATGATTTTTTAGTAAATGAATACGAATATGTGCCTAGAACTCTTAGAGATCAGGTTCTCGCAACTTCAATCAATTATAGAAAAGAGTTTGATGACTCCATCTCAAGTGAATTTGAAGGTAAATCAAATGAAGAAAATATGTTTAAATTTTTCCATAATTATCATGTCAAAGGCTTGTTGCAAAGGGTTGATATGACCACAATGCAAGCATCTGTTGAAGCTAGAGTTCCATTTTTAGATCACAATTTAATTGAGTTTACTTATGATAAAGTTCCATTTGATCTAAAATTAAAATGGAACTCTATAGAATCTATGAATTTAGCGAAAAACAGTATAGCGAGTCAGTATAGTGAAGTTTTAGATACACCTAAATATTTATTAAGAAAGGTAGCATACAATTATATTCCTCCCGAATTGGTAGATAGAAAAAAAATCGGCTTTCCTGTCCCATTGACAGATTGGTTTAACAATCTAGAAGATTTAGCTAAAATGTTGCTTAGTGATGTTAAATGGATGAAAAAAGGAGCGTTAAACACATTATTGGATCTGAGTCTTAAAGAAGCAAGAGCCGGTCAAATTTTATGGATGTTTATAAACATTGAAATATTTAAGAAACAATATTTTCACAAAGAGTGGGAATGGTAAAATAAGATTTATGTACAAAAGAGGAGATGAGAAGTTAACAATAGGGTATACGTCTGGTGTTTATGATTTATTCCATGTGGGGCATTTGAATTTGTTGAAAAATGCGAAAGGTTTGTGTGATAAATTAATTGTTGGCGTAACCTCCGATAAATTAGTGTCATATAAAAATAAAAAAGCGATGATTCCACATGCTGAAAGAATGGAAATAGTAAGAAGTATAAAGTTTGTGGATGCAGTTGTGCCACAGGATAACATGGACAAATTTAAAATGTGGCAACGATTAAAATTTGACGTTATGTTTGTGGGGGATGACTGGTTTGAAACTGATAAATGGAGGGAACTAGATAGGCAATTCAAATCTGTAGGAGTGAAAATTATTTATTTTCCTTACACAAAAGGAATATCATCAACACTAATAAATAAAACATTATCTAATTTGAGAAATGATTAGAATACTTAGGGTGAGTACACACCCCACTAATACTCATCATGGCGTTGGGCTACATCCGTCCATAATATCGGAAAATGAGATATTTGATACCATTTACGTAACCCCCACAATTGATCAGAATGCTACTTTTCTAGAGCCTAAAAACTATACGCTTAAAGTTTGTAAAATAATTTTTAAAAAAAGAAATATACAAGATTCAAAAGTTAACAAATTCTGTTTTCAGTTAATTAGAATTTTTAAAATATTTGCATTTTCATTATTTGCATTGCGTGAAATTAAAAAAAAGGATATTGATGTTGTACACATTCATTCACCTATGTACTTGTTAGTTGCTTTATGGGGTAAATTAAATGGCAAGTTAACTTGTATTACTTATCATGGTACAGATTTCCTGATAATTAGAAATAATCGTATTTATAAATTTTTTTCAAAAAAAATAATCAATATTGGATTCTGTATCTCTCCACATATGCAATATGAGATCAAAGCATTACACAATAAAATTTATTATGCTCCTAATGGAATTAATACAGAAATATTTAAAAATAAGAAAATTGAAAGAGAGAATATTATACTTGCTGTAGGGTCTTTGAAATCTGCAAAATCTTATGGAAATTTAATTAAAGCTTTTAAAAATATTTTAGTAACTCACCCTAAATATAAATTAAATATTGCAGGTGATGGGTATTTGAAGGAAGAGCTATTAGAACTTGTCAAAAACTTGAAATTAGAAGATAAAGTTTTGTTTTTGGGCAACTTGAATAAAATTGAGTTAGTAAATAATTATAATTTAGCTAAAATTTTTGTTCTTAGTTCTAGATCTGAAGGTTTTCCAAAAGTAGTTTTAGAGGCTATTTTTTGTGGGTGTAAAGTAGTTGCTACAGACGTAGGTAGTGTAAGTACATTTCTTCCTAAAGAATATGTGATTCCAAATAATTCTATCGCTGCACTGACAAAACATATAACTAAAGTGATAAATAATAAAAATTATGAAATTAATACAGTTGAATTAAAAACCAGATATAGTTGGAAAAATGTAATAAATATTTATAATGAGGCATACTGCAATAACATTAAAATCGGTTAAAGAAAAATGTAAAAGAAAGAATTCTGAATTAAACAATAAACTACATTGGTTTTCTTCAAAATTCTCAATTTATTTCTCCTATGTTTTTATTAAACTAGGCTTCACTGCGGACTTAGTCACCTTTGTTTTTTTTATTTTAGGTTTGTCAGGAGTGTTTTTAATGAGTTCAGATTCAATTTTAATCTCAATAATAGGTTATGTGTTTTTTAGACTTCATATAATAGTAGATATGTGTGATGGTGATGTAGCTAGGTTTAATAAGTCTTTTTCAATACGTGGTTCTTATTGGGATTCAGTGATTCATTCAGTTTTAAACCCATTGTATCACCTTGCAATAGTGTACTCATTTTATTTACAATTTAAAGATATAAACTTTCTATTATTTTCCCCTTTCATAGTGCTATCATCCAGTATATTAATGTCAGTAAAAAACAACTACTTTAAGGCATTGTTTCAGAACAATAAACAGTATTTAGATAAGGAATTAGTTAAAGAAAATTTTCCATGTCATAAATTTTTTTATTTTATATCAGAAATTCTAAGCATTGAAGGGTTTTTATTAACTTCAATTTTTGTTAGTCTAATTGATATTAAAGAATTGGCGTTTTTACATTTGATTACTTTCTTTTTGTCAAATATTGCGGCAGCTTTACTGAAGTTTTATCAATATTCTTATAAGGGTAATGTGTTTAAGAAGACATAGATGGTTTTAGTTTTTTTTACTCAACTATCATTTTCGGCTTTACAATTCTTTTTAATTTTTTTAATCCTAAAAACTGAAGGTGTAGATGCGCTAGGAAATTATGGTTTAATAACATCAATTATTAACCCCATCCAGCAGCTTTTTAAATTGGGAGTGCCAAAACTTATTTCGACCTCAGAGTCTAGTAAAACAAGGCAGTCTTATTATACAATTGGTACTATTTTCTCATTTTCCTTCTTGATTTTAGGAGTCCTTATTTCATTTTTATTTAGAGATAATAAATATTTTTATTTAATTAATCTTATTATTATATACAAAGCGTTAACAAGTTTTAGGGATGTTAATCATTCAGTATATATAAGGCAAGAATTGTTTAAAAATTTTTTTGTAAGTGGTTTTATATTTAATGTATTAATTATGCTTTCTTTTTTTATTACATATAAATTAAGTAATTCATTAGAAAGTGCATTTTGCTCATTAGTTTTAATATTAATCATTCCAAATATTATAGATTTTAGGTTTAATTCTTCTAATTTTAATATTACTACTCTTTCAAAAAAATCTATAAAAACTTGTGTTAGGTTATCTATATCTGATGTTATTTTTTCAATTAAGTCTAATATGCCTAAATATTTGCTAGCTAAATATTTCAACACGTTCTACGTAGGTGTTTATACTGCTATATTTCAAGCAGTTAGTTTTATTGAGATTGCAAATCAATCTATAATAAAGTATAATTATAGTAAATTAACTAATATTTTTTATGTGTCACAGCATGAATTTTTTAAGGAAATTAAAATAATTTACAAACAAATATTTATCCTGATAGTTTTAGCTCTATTAATAAATATTATCGTCGGCAAAGAGCTTATCGACTTATTCTTAGATCCAGTGTTAAAAGAATTCCATTGGCTTTTATTATTATTAATAGTCTCTAGGTTTTTTACAATGCTAAATTCAATTCCAAAAACAACATTTATATTAATGAAAAAGATCAATTTTAACACAAAAATTACTTTTGTGTTATCATTAATTACCTTTCTTATTCTTTTAAAAGTTGAGTCATTTATGTTTTTTGTAATTATACTCACTGTTTCTGAGTTTGCACTTTTTTTATTAAATATAATCACAATCAAATATTTTTATAATAAATAATGTTGTTTGTTTTCTTTTTATTTAATGTATTTTGTTTATTTTTTTTGGCCAAAAAATTTGGAGTTATCTCGCCTAATTTTTTAGTCTATTTTATTTTTTTTATATACGGCAATTCATTTACAATTGATTTTATTTTATTCGGACTCAATCAAATCAATGTCTCCGGCTTAGGACAGCTTATGATTTTTGATTCTAGCCATGTTTATATCTCTTTTTTTTATTCCTTATTTTCTTTAGGTTTTATTATCCTTAGTAATTTTAATAATAAACAAAGTGCTCAATTAAAGTATGTGTATTTCTTTAAAAAAAGAAATACAGCTCTTATACTATTGTACCTTTTTTTTATAGCAATTAATTTTTATTTAATAGCTACTCTCTCCACTCTTGAGAGATTAGATAAGATTTATTTTTTAATTAACAATAAGCTTTTAACCTCTTTAGCTAGTTTGGGAATGTTTGGTTTTATTATTGTTATTATGAAACGTAGTATAACTCCAACCAAAACAATTTTAGGTTCTATTTTTTTATTCTCCACTATATTATTTGGAATTTTTGAAGGTGGTAGGGAGCTCTTTGTATATCTAATTCTATTATTTATTTTTTATAAAAGAGTAAGAAGAATAAAAATTGTAAGACTTTCTTTTGTCATATTATCAATATATTTTATTAGTATTTGGAAGTATTTTTCTATCTATATACTTTTGCTTCATGATGTTGACTTGTTTTTTAGTATGATTAAGAATACTATGGTTTTTAATTTTACTTCTATTGACCCTCAATCTTCACTGTTGATACTTTCAAAGTTCATTAATAATGAAGCTTTATTTTCTGAATTTTATTTTAGTTATTTCACCAATACGCTTAATCAATTTTTATCTGCAATTGGTTTAATTGATTACATGAGTATTGGTAAACAAATTGTTCTTAAATTTTCCCACGATGTATATTTTAAAGGCGGTGGTTTTGCTTTTTCGGGAATTTTAGAATCAATTTTAAATTTTGGATTTGTCGGTCCATTATTATTAGGTGTATTATTATCTCATTTGTGTAACTTAATTAATAATTTAAAGTTCAGTGATGAATTTAGATACAAGCTATTCTCTATTTTTTTTATAATCTTATCTATGAAAATTGCCAGAACTGAATTAGCAGTAGTTATAAAGTTATACCTACTACCCATGTTAGTTTCATACTTTATTTTCTTTAAATACTTTGTTTCCAGAAAAGCTATATAATAACAATTTCAATCACTTACTAACTAGAAACCTTAATTGAAAATTTTAATCTCTATAAACTCTTCCTGGAACATCTATAATTTTAGATTAAGTTTAATAAAAAGATTAATTTCTGAAGGCTTTGAAGTATTCGGCCTAGCTCCCAAAGATGAATATGTTTATAACTTAGAGGACTTAGGAATCCCTTGTTTTGATATAAATATTAATCAAAATGGAATTAATCCTATTAGTGATCTTCAATTAATTAGAGATTATATTCAGGTTTTTAAAAAGATTAAGCCTGACCTAATTTTAAGTTATACCATTAAACCTAATATCTATGGAAATCTTGCCGCTTATATTTTAGGAATTCCAGTTGTCAATAATATAAGTGGATTAGGTACTTTGTTTATAAAATCAACTCTGACATCCTTGATTGGACAAGAACTTTATAGAATAAGTCTTAAGTTTAGCTCTCATGTGTTTTTTCAAAACAGCGTAGACCGACAACTGTTTATTGATAAAAAACTAATAAATAATAATATTAGTTCTGTTATTCCTGGCTCAGGAGTTGATACAACTCATTTTAAGTCCAAGCGAACAATTAACCCAGGGAATCGCTTTTTGTTTGTTGGTCGATTAATACGAGACAAAGGAGTTATTGAATTTTTAGAAGCTGCACTTCTAGTTTTACAGACGTATCCTGATAAACAGTTTTTCCTAGCTGGCGAACTAGGTTGCAACAACAATACAGCACTTAACAAATTAGACCTTGATTATTATTTAAATCAATCTTCTCAAATTCAATATTTAGGCAAAACAGATGATATAAAATCATTACTTAATGAAGTAGATGTGATGGTATTACCTTCTTATCGTGAAGGGTTGTCAAAGTCTTTAATCGAAGCCGCTTCGATGAATTTACCAATCATCACTACGGATGTGCCTGGGTGTCGAGATGTTGTAGAACATAGTTTTAATGGCATCTTATGTCAAGCCAAATCCATAACAAGTCTTGAGAATGCAATTTTAGATATAATCCTTCTTTCCAATGAAAGCAGACATTCTATGGGTTTAAACGGGAGGTTGAAAGTAATAGAAAAGTTCTCTAATACTATTGTGATTAACACCTATTTGCAACAAATTAAAAATATTTACACTCCAAAACATAAATGATGAAAACTAATTTTATTTTAACTCTATTTACCTATTTAATACTGATGTCTTGCAGTACTAAAAAAAATATTCTGTATGTCCAAGACATTGATCAAGTAAACCCTACCGAATTATATTTTGAGGCTCCGAAAATCCAAGCCAATGATATTCTAAAAATTACAGTAAGTGCTTTAGAGCCTTCAGCTGCGATCCCTTACAATAAAGCAACGGCTAATAGAGACAATGCCTCTAATTTAGAATTAATGCAGCTTGAAGGCTATGAAGTTTCAGAAAATTTGGACATCCAATTTCCACAGTTGGGCACCTTGTCGGTAAAAAATCAAACCACTTCTCAATTCGCCAGCACTATTATACAACGTTTAGAGTCGGAAGGCCATCTTATTAATCCAGTAGTAAATGTCCGCTTGCTAAATGCTAAATTCACTGTTTTAGGAGAAGTGACTCGTCCAGGCACCTATAATTTTACTGAACCTAAATTAACCCTTCTTCAAGCCATTGGTTTGGTGGGAGATTTGACTATTAATGGCAAAAGAAACAACATTAGATTGATTAGAGAAATCAACCAAAAACGCTCTATTTATTATATTGATTTAACGTCATCTAATTGGATGACTTCCGATAGTTATTATATCTATTCTAATGACGTTATTATAGTAGACCCAAATACTCCAAAGGTAAAATCGGCAGGGTTTGTAGGAAACGTCGGAACTGCAATTACGGTAGTTTCAGTTCTTTTAAGTTCCATTATTCTTTTAACACGATAAGCTATGCAAAACTCAAAACAACCTTACCTCGAAACTGAAGACATTCACGCATTCAATATTAAAGAGGAGTTTTTTAAATACCTTATCCATTGGCCTTGGTTTGTTTTTAGCCTTATAACCTTCTTGATAGGGGGTTTTTTATATCTACGCTACACGCCAAAACAGTATAATACGCATGCTAAAATTAAAATTCTTGATGACAAAAATGGTCTTGAATTACCAACATCTGCTTTGATTGTAACCCGATCAAATATTAATTTGGAAAATGAAATGGAAATTTTAACTTCATATCCCATTTTAAATCGTGTAGTTAATGAATTGAGTTTATGTGCTCAATTTTTTGAACAAGGGCGTTTAAAATCACAATCGTTGGTCAAATTACCATTCGATTTTGAACTCACCCAATCTCTTGATAGCATAACTGAGTCCAACCAATTTTTAATCTCTGTAGAGGAATCGGGCTTTAATATTATGAATAAAGTTAAGGGGATTGAATTCAGTTTTCCGGAATTTGACACTAGAAAGTCCAAACACCAGCTACCGTTTGAGTTGAAATGGTCTTCAGAATTTAATAAAAATCAACTTATGGGGCGCTCTTTTGAGGTTCTATTGGTTCCCAAAAAGTGGGCAGTATTAGGCTTAAAGAATAGTATTAGAATTGAACCCATAGGGGACCAAAGTGATCTTTTAAAATTAAACATAATAGGTCAAAATGTTTTAATTTCAGAACTAATTTTAAACACCTTAATTGATGTCTTTAACAAAGATGATGTTTTGGATCGTCAATTGATATGGAAACGAACCATTGATTTTGTTGATCAACGTTTTGCTAATTTATCCTCGGAATTGGATTCGATTGAAAATTATAAAAAGAATTTTAAAATGAAAAATCGTCTGGTAGATGTTTCTTCAGATGGAATAGAAAGCCTCAAGCAACGCGCACAATCAAATGAAAATTTGTTTCAGCTCGAAAATCAAATCGCGGTATCGGATTTAATAAAGCAATCACTTTTGAACTCCAAAGCATCGACAACCTTATTACCGACCAATGTTGGTGTCGAAAACAATACCATAAACACCTTACTTCAAGAGTTTAATACACTAGTGTTACAGCGTCAAAAATTGATTAGTAGTGCTGGCGTTAACAATCCAACAGTGTTGCAGCTAGAGGCGAACCTAAGGGATTTAAAAGCGAATATTAATATCTCAATTTCTGATTATGTAACTCAATTAATCCTAACTAGAGATCAACTTAGCAACCGAAATCAAATTTTTCAATCTAAGGTGTCTGGAATTCCTAAAAAAGAGCAGCAATTACGCGCCATTGAACGTCAGCAAAGTATAAAGGAAACACTGTTTATTTTTCTACTCCAAAAACGAGAAGAAGCCGCTGTGAATTTAGCGGTAACGGAGCCAACCTTGAAAATTGTTGAGCATGGCTTTTCAGACTCACTTCCAATCTCTCCAAAGCCTCGAATGGTGTATTTTGGAGCTCTTTTACTAGGTTTATTGGTGCCTTTTGGCATTATTTACAGTATTTGTTTATTGGATACTAAAATTCATAATAAATTAGATTTAGTTAAGTATGCAAAAAACATTCCTATACTTGCTGAGATTCCTTTAATCAAATCAGGTGTAAATACACTCTTTTCCAATCCCAATGATCTTTCTACATTGGCAGAGTCCTTCCGTGTTTTATCAACCAATGTGAATTATGTTTTATCAAAATCAGTTCTTGGTCAAGTTATTTTCTGTACCTCTACAGTTAAAGGGGAAGGAAAAACTTTCATTAGCCTAAACATGTCTTTGGCAATGGCCAGCATGAATAATAATGTCTTGTTAATTGGAGCAGATTTAAGAAATCCTCAGTTACATACATATACTAATTTACAAAAAAACGTAGATGGATTGTCAGATTTTTTAAATGACTCGTCTTTAGATTGGAAGTCATTTTGCACAAATATTTTTAAAAAACATTCTACCCATCAAGTATTATTTTCGGGTTCTATTCCCCCAAACCCCGCTCATTTGTTAGCCAACGGAAATTTTAAAATTCTTTTGGAGGAAGCACGAACTCTGTATGATGTAATCATTGTAGATTTAGCACCTACAATTTTGGTTTCAGATACTCTGATTGTTTCTCATTTGGCGGATGCAACTATTTGCGCTGTTCGCGCCAATCATACAGAAAAAAATATAATTCCATTTACAGTGGGTTTAAGTGAATCTAAACGTCTTAAAAATATGGTGTATGTTTTAAATGGTATAAATGAAAACAAAGGTTACGGATATAGTTACAATTATGGCTACAACTATGGCTACGACTATCGTTACAAGAAGGAAGGTCAAAATAAGGAAGATTAAAAGTTTTAAGCAGTGATGTCTTTAAGCATTTTAATTGTTTCTGAGGGATATTCACTTTTAAATACAAAACTTCCAGCGACTAGCACATCGGAACCAGCGTCTTTAAGTGCTTTGGCATTGGCAGAGGTCACTCCACCATCAATTTCTATGAGTGTGGAAGCACCTTTAGATATAATAAGAGCTTTAAGTTGTTTTACTTTTTCATAGGTGTTTTCAATGAAACTTTGACCACCAAAACCAGGGTTGACACTCATGATACATACCAAGTCAATATCATTAATGGTGTCTTCTAAAACATTGATATTTGTGTGTGGGTTTAAAGCCACACCCGCTTTCATACCTTCAGCTTTAATTGCCTGGAGTGTTCTGTGAAGATGTGTACATGCTTCATAATGAACGGTGAGAACATCACTTCCTAAGTCAGCAAAGGTCTTGATATAACGGTCGGGGTTGACAATCATCAAATGCACATCAACTGTTTTTTTAGCATGTTGTGTAATTGCTTTTAAAACGGGCATTCCAAAAGAGATGTTAGGCACAAATACCCCATCCATAATATCTATATGAAACCAGTCGGCTTCACTAGAATTTACCATTTCAATATCTCTTTGAAGGTTGGCGAAATCGGCTGCTAAGATAGAGGGTGCAATTTTGGTTGTGCTCATGTGTTCAGTATTATAATTACAAAAATAATATAAAAAATAAACCCCTACCAATTGGCAGGGGTTTTGTTATTAACCTAAATAGGTTTTTAAAATTTTACTTCTCGACGTATGTTTCAAACGACGAATGGCTTTTTCTTTTAT
>Ga0209199_1001934_pt1 | contig 23410 bp, 20 predicted proteins | sample COGITO_mtgs_1105_7_FD_184805 | JGI IMG/M metagenome (GOLD analysis project Ga0209199, IMG submission 184805) | Pelagic marine microbial communities from North Sea - COGITO_mtgs_110523 (SPAdes) (version 2) | ecosystem: Environmental > Aquatic > Marine > Epipelagic ...
AGTCCTTTTCTGAAATAAAAGGATTTAGAGGAGGTATAAGCCTAAGTGAATTAACTGGAAGTCTCAGATTTGACATAGGATGGAATGGAGTAGATTCTAATTATTATCAAAATGATCTTGGTTATTATAATTTAAGAAATGATCAAAGACTTTGGACGAGAATTAAATACATGACATTTGAACCATCGAAACTGTTCGAAAAAGTAGAAGGCTATTTATGGATGAGTGAAAGAAGTCGGTTTTTTCCTAAAATTTTAAAATCAAGAGGAGCAAGAATAGGAATTGAAGCAATCTCTCTAAACTTAGAGCAAATTAAAGCAAGTTTTGATTATACTTCAAAATACAAGGATTTTGAAGAAACTAGAAAAGAAGATTTTTTTATATATCAACCTGCTGAATACGAATTAGAATTTAGTTACAGATCTGATACTAGAAAAAAACTAGTTTATGGATCAGGCATAGAACATTCTTATGGTGTAAATGAGCAATTTAATGAGGATAATAGTGAGACTGAAATTGAATTTTACTCTGGATACAGGTTGTCTAACCAATTTAAAGTTGAATTAGGTATTTCAAATGGAATAAGTAAGAACGAAATTGGATATGTATTTGATGAAAATGATGATTTATATTTTGGTAATCGTAAAGTGAAATTTACAGAAAATAACATTTCATTAAATTATAATTTCAATTCTTATAAATCACTAAGTTTAAAATTTAGACAATTTTGGAGTTCAGCACTTTACAAGGATGACTTTTTTAAACTAAAATCAGATGGGAATAGATCTGTTTCAGATAAAAACACTTCTGACTATGATCCAAATACAAACTTTAATCTTTGGAATCTAGATTTAAGTTACGATTGGGAATTTGCACCAGGGAGTAAAATTACATTCCTTTACAGAAATAATATTTTTAATGAAGATAATTTATCTGGTATTTCATACTATAAAAGCACAAAAGAATTATTTGAAAAACCAATAAACCACCAACTTTCGTTAAGAATTAATTACTTTATTGATTTTAATCTATTAAAAAAGAAAAAAGTTTAAAATGATTTTAGTTAAAAACATATCTAAAACTTACAATAACAAAAAAGTTGTAAATAAAATTGATCTTGATGTAAAAAAGGGAGAAATTATTTCAATAATAGGACCGTCAGGTGCAGGAAAAACTACGCTGTTAAATCTTATAAGCACGCTTGACTCTCCTGATAAGAATAATGATTCAACAATTAAAATTAATGATATTGATATATTAAGTTTAAACGATAAAAAGCTTTCTAAATTTAGAAATACTCAAATTGGATTTATTTTTCAATTTCATGAACTTTTACCTGAATTTACTGCTTTAGAAAATGTTATTATACCCGCAATTATTAAAGGAGAAAAGAAAGATGTTTCGCTAAAAAAAGCAAAAACTCTTTTAGAAACATTAGGTTTATTAAGTGTGATTAATCAGTACCCCTCTCAACTTTCTGGCGGTGAACAACAAAGAGTTGCAGTTGCAAGAGCACTAATTAATGATCCGAAAGTTATTTTTGCAGATGAGCCCAGTGGAAATTTAGATTCCAAATCATCTGATTTATTACATAAACTTTTCTTTGATTTGAGGGAGAAACTAAATATTACATTTATAATTGTTACTCACAATAAAGAATTGTCAAATATGACAGATAGAAAACTTAATCTTGTAGATGGCAAATGGGCTTAACAATAACGAATTAAAAGAGTTCTTAGACTCTAAATATATACAGTACAATCAGAAAAAATTTATTGAATCTGATCCAATTCAGGTTCCTCATAAATTTACATCCAAAGAAGATATTGAGATATCCTCTTTTTTAACTGCAACGATTGCTTGGGGACAAAGAAAAACTATTATTAAAAATTCCTTTAAAATGATGGATTTATTAGATAATTCCCCGTACGACTATATCATTAATTCTACTGAAAAAGAAATTGATAAATTAAATATAAAGCACAGGACATTTAATGAGATAGATTTTAGATATTTTATTAAACAATTAAAATATATCTACATAAATCATGGAAATTTAGAAAATATATTTTTTGATAATATTGAAAACAACAGCTTACACAAATCGATTCACGTTTTTAAATCACTTTTTTTTAAAAATAACTTTCCTTTAAGAACAACAAAACATATTAGTGATCCATACAAAGGATCAGCATGTAAAAGAATTAATATGTTTTTAAGATGGATGGTTAGAAAAGATTCTAACGGAGTTGATTTTGGAATATGGAATAAAATATCTCCATCTTATTTATCTTGCCCTCTTGATGTTCATAGTGGCAGAGTTGCTAGAAAATTAGGCATGCTAAAACGAACTCAAAATGATCATAAGGCTGTTATTGAACTTGATAATAAACTAAGATTTCTTGATTCAAATGATCCTGTTAAATATGATTTTTCTTTATTTGGTCTTGGAGTATTTGAAGGATTTTAACTATTAATAATCAATAAATTCAAATCAATTCTTATATTTGCCCAGCATTTATTTAAAAAATGTTTTAAAGAGTAACTTGATTGCATGGATATAATTCTTAAATCTGCAAAAGTTATAAATGTCGAAAGTAAACACAACGGCACTAAGCAAGATATTTTAATTTCCGAAGGTAAAATAACGAAAATTGGTAATTCAATTTCACAAAAAAATTCTAAAATTATTGATATCAAAAACCTTCATGTTTCTACAGGATGGTTTGATAGTAGTGTTTCATTTGGTGAACCGGGTTATGAGGAAAGAGAAACTCTTTTAAATGGTGCTAATGTTGCTTCTAAAAGCGGATTCACTGATCTTTTATTAAACCCTAGTACTAAACCTGTCCTTGATAATCAAACTGATATTTCGTTTATTAAATCAAAATCCTCAAATTCATCATGTAATATTCATCCAATTGGAGCATTAACCCTTAAAAGTGAATCAAAACATTTAGCAGAATTATACGATATGAAAAATTCTGGAGCGGTAGGATTTTATGATTTTAAAAAACCAATACTAAATTCTAACTTATTAAAAACTGCACTTTTGTATACGCAGTCATTTGATTCTGTTATAATGTCTTTTCCTCAAGACAACTCTATTGCAAATGGAGGTCTTGTAAATGAAGGTCTTATAAGTGTAAATTACGGAATTAAAGGTATACCTAATTTTGCAGAAGAGATTCAAATTGCTAGAGACTTACATATTTTAGAATATACTGGTGGTAAATTACACATACCTACTATATCAACAAAAAAATCCTTGGAACTAATTAAAAAAGCAAAATCTAAAGGTTTGAATGTCACATGCAGTGTTGCTGTACACAATATAATTTTCAATGATAAAAAACTAAAAGATTTTGATACAAGATTTAAAGTTTTACCTCCACTAAGAGAAGAGAAAGACAGATTAGCCCTAGTTAAGGGTGTTAAATCTGGAATTATTGACATGGTAACAAGTGATCATTTTCCAATTGATTTAGAAAATAAGAAAACTGATATTGGAAGCGCTAAGTATGGTACAATTGGACTTGAATCTTTATTTGGATCATTACTATCATTATTCGATTTAAATAAAACTATTGAAATTTTAACAAGAGGACGTGAAATTTTCAATATCGAAAAACCTGAATTCAAAATCGGCAATAAAGCATCACTAGCTTTATTTACTATTAATGATTATGAGTTTTCTAAAACTGATATTTTATCTAAATCAAAAAATAGTGCTTTCTTAGGAATGAAAATGAAAGGAAAAGCTGTTGGAATAATAAATGAAAATATGGTTACAATTAATGAATAACAAACTACCTTTTTATCATTTAATTCGTAAGTCAAGTTTAGAAAACATCCCATCCCCTCTTCTAATCATGGTTCATGGTTATGGAAGTAATGAAAAAGATTTATTTTCATTTTCCAGAGCAATTCCTGACCATATTACTATAATTTCGTTAAGAGGAGATGTTGAAATACAACATGATGGGTATGCCTGGTATAACATTTCATTAGATTTTAATGGAAAGAAATCCTATGATATAGCTAAAGCACAAGAATCAAGAGATAAAATTGTAAAATGTATTGATCAATGTATTGAAATGTACAATATTGAAAAAAAGAATATCACACTATTGGGTTTTAGTCAAGGATCCATGTTAGTGAACGCTGTTGCTTTATCATTTCCTGAAAAAGTTAATAACGTAATATCATTAAGTGGAGCATTTGATCCAAATATAATTGACATTTTGAAAATTAAATCTCTTAAAAAGCTATCCTTTTATGTATCGCATGGGACACAAGATGAAATACTTCCATTTGAACTTTCTAAACAAAGTTTAGAAATATTAGATCAAAATGAAGTTAATTATATCTTCGAAGAATATCCGATAGGTCATGGAGTTTCTCCTGATAATTTTAAATCTATGTTAAAATGGATGAATGAAAAAATTAATTCACCTCAATAACTAGTCCGTCATAAGATAAGTGAATGTTTTCTGGTAATTCCTTTTCAACATCATCGTGAAAACCTAACATATGACTTATATGAGTTAAATAAGTTTTTTTTGGATTTATTATTTTTATTAAATCTAATGCTTCTTCCAAATTTAAATGTGAAAAATGAGGTTCAATTCTAATTGCATTTAGTACTAAAACATCTAAGTTTTTAAGCTTTTCTATTTCATCACTATCAATTGTTTTCAAATCTGTTATATATGCAAAATTATTAAATCTATATCCAAATACTTGTAAATCTGCATGTAGATATGAAATAGGAAGAACCTTGCATTTGTTTAAAATTAAATATGAATTAGAATCTATGTAATTCGGAATTACAGATGGAGCACCAGGGTACTTATTATCAGTTTTAAATATATAATTGAATCTTACAGAAAGATTATCTAACACTCTTTTATGACCATAAATAGATAATGCCCCATTTCTAAAACAAAAAGGGCGAATGTCATCAAGACCTGCAGTATGATCTGCATGTTCGTGAGTGAAAAGAATACCATCAATTCTTTTACAATTACTGCTTATCATCTGTTGACGAAAGTCAGGACCGCAATCAATTACATAAGTATGAGAATCAAAATCAACTTTAATTGAAGATCTAAGACGTTTGTCTTTTATATTTTTACTTAAACATACTGGATGACTACTTCCTATTAAAGGAATTCCAGTTGATGTTCCAGTACCAAGAAAAGTAATCTTCAAAACATTTTTTTATAAAAATATATTTTTTAATTGATAAACTTTTTAACTTAGCATAATATATTTTTAAATATGTCAATTTCTCTTAAAGGTGATCAACCTTTTGAAAACATCCCCTCTATTAAAGCTAAGGCTTTAAGAATAAATTTAAACGAGCATATTTATGGAACTTTTGCCGAAATTGGTGCTGGTCAAGAAGTTGCTAGGCATTTTTTTAGATCAGGAGGTGCTTCGGGAACCATAGCTAAAACCATGAGTGCTTACGATAAAGCATTTAGTGACGCAATATATGGTGAAGAACCAGATAATAGATATGTGTCTGAATCTAGATTAAAAAAAATGTTGTCCCATGAAGTTGATTTATTGGAGTCTAGAATGGATCGTAAAAACCATCCTAACAAGATGTTCTTTACTTATGCAAATACGGTTGCTACAATTGATTTTGCAAAAAAATATCGTGGTCATGGTTGGATGGGTATTAAATTCCAAACAGATTCATCTGAAGATTATAGCGAAATATTAATTCATGTTAGATTTAACTTATTTGAAGCTAGAGCGCAACAAGAAGCTTTAGGTTTAATGGGATTAAATTTAATATATGGTGCTTATTATAAGCATGACGAACCTAGAAAGTTATTAAAATACCTTTATGATCATATTGATCCTGAAGCTATAGAAATTGATACTGTTAATTTCTCTGGACCATTGTTTAAAAATATAGATAATAGAGTAATGAGTCTAGAACTGGTTAAAAACGGTATGACCGAAGCGGTTATGTTTGGACCGGATGGAAACAATATACTACCAGCAAGAGTTTTATATAAAAAGAATATTTTAGCAATAAGGGGAAGTTTTAGACCTGTTACTAAAGTAAATGAAGACATGTTTGACAAATCAATTGAAATAATGTCTCACGAAGAAGATTTTGATGAAAACAAACATTTAACTGTTTTTGAAATTACTTTATCTAATTTGAAAACTTCAAATGGAGACGTAAATGAACTTGATTTTATTCATAGAGCAACTCTACTCTGCTCCCTTGGACTTACTGTTATGATAACTAATTTTAAAGAATATTACAGATTAGCCGAATATTTTTCAAACTACACGCAAGAAAAAATTGTTTTAACAATGGGTGTAAATAACTTAGTAGAAATTTTTGATGAAAAATATTACAATCATCTAAGTGGTGGTATACTAGAAGCTTTTGGTAAACTTTTTTATAAAAACTTAAGAATCTTCCTATACCCAATGAAAGTTAATGGGGATATAGTCAATAGTAATAATCTTCATGTTGCACCAAGAATGAAGAATCTTTACAAATTTTTCAAATTCAACAATAAGGTTATTGATATTTTTGGTTTTGATAAAGCTTTACTCGACATCTACTCACAAAGAGTTTTAGAAATGATCAAGAATAACGAAGAAGGTTGGGAAAAAATGATTCCAAAAAAAGTTACTAAACTGATAAAAGAGAAAAATCTTTTCGGTTATCAATAACTACAGATCAAGTATTTGACTTGTATGATCTTTTGTTTTTACCTTTTCTATCACGTTAGTTATAACACTATCTTTGTTTAAAACAAATGTAGTTCTGAGGATACCTTCGTATTCTTTACCCATAAATTTTTTAAAGCCCCAAACTCCAAAACTATTTATTAATGTTTTCTCTGTATCTGCAAGTAAAGGATATGGAAAACCAAATTTATTAGAAAATGAAGATTGATGTTTAACTTGATCAGCACTTACACCATAAATTGAGTAACCTGCTTTAGTAAGTCTTTCATAATTTTCAGACAAATTACAAGCTTGTGCTGTACAACCAGGCGTGTTAGCTCTTGGGTAAAAGAATAAAACAATATTTTTTCCTTTAAAGTCTTCTTGTGTTACTGTATTACCTTTATCATCTTGACAAGAAAAAAGAGGTAAATTATCTCCAATTTTTAACATATTTTAAAATATTTAATTTTTAAATTTACATAATAATTATGAACAAAACTGAAAAAATTAATTACATAATAGACACTCTGGAATTACTTTTTCCCTCAGTTCCTGTTCCACTAGATCATAAAGATCCATATACTCTTTTAATAGCGGTCTTATTATCTGCTCAAAGTACTGATGTTGGAGTGAATAAAGTAACTCCAATTTTGTTTTCAAAAGCTGATAATCCCTATGATATGATTAAACTTAGTATAGACGAAATAAGACAAATAATCAGGCCTGTAGGCTTATCACCAATGAAGTCTAAAGGAATCTACGGATTATCGCAAATTTTAATAAGAAAACACAATGGAAAAGTTCCTGAAAATTTTGAAGATTTAGAAGAACTTCCTGCAGTTGGACACAAAACTGCTGGAGTTGTATTAGCACAAGCATTTAATATACCAACTTTTCCTGTTGATACACATATCCACCGTTTGATGTATAGATGGGGAATGTCTAACGGGAAAAACGTAAAAACCACTGAAAAGGACGCTAAAAGACTTTTCCCTAAAAAACTTTGGAATAAGCTTCATTTACAAATTATTTGGTATGGAAGAAAATTTTCACCAGCAAGAGGATGGAATTTAAAAAATGACCCAATAACCAAAAAAATTGGAAGAAAATCAATAATAAATACTTTTGAAAAATAAAATATTTAAAGTGATTTAAAGATTATATTTATAGATTATTTTAAAATTTGGAAGATCAAAAATTAAACCCAGGATTTATTAAAATTAGAGGTGCTAAAATGCATAATCTGAAAAATATAGATTTAGATATTCCTAAAAATAAATTAATTGTTATAACTGGTCTTTCAGGATCTGGAAAATCAAGCTTAGCTTTTGATACTCTGTACGCTGAAGGTCAAAGAAGATATATTGAAAGCTTATCATCATATGCGAGACAGTTCTTAGGTAAACTAAATAAACCATTAGTAGATAGTATAGAAGGAATCTCACCTGCAATTGCTATAGAACAAAAGGTTAATAATTCAAATCCGAGATCGACTGTTGGAACTTCATCTGAAATTTACGATTATTTAAAATTATTGTTTGCACGAATTGGAAGAACATACTCTCCTGTTTCTGATTTAGAGGTTAAAAAAGATTCAATAAATTCTGTGTTAAATAAAATAAAAGAATTTTGTGAAGGTGACAAATTCCTTTTAATGTCTCAAAAAAAAATAAACAAACTTTCTGAAAGTCAACAATCATTAAACTTGATAAAAGAACAAGGGTTTGCTAGAATAAAAATCAATAATGAAATAAAAAGAATTGAAGAACTAGATGGATTAAATAAAAAAGATTTTTATTTGGTTATTGATAGATCAGTTTATAAAAATGATAATGATTATTTAAATAGACTATCGGATTCGATAGAGTTAGCATTTTATGAGGGTAAGGGAAAAATTACTATCGAAAACTTAGAACTTAAAAAAGAATTTAATTTCAATAATAATTTTGAAAAAGACAATATAAAGTTCAATGAGCCTACTCAACACTTATTCAGTTTTAATAATCCGTTAGGTGCTTGTTCTAAATGTGGAGGATATGGAGATATAGTTGGAATAGATCCTGAGTTAGTAGTGCCAAATACAGGTTTGTCTATATACGAGAATGCTATAGCACCTTGGAGAGGTGAGAAATTAAAAAAATATAAAAATGATTTAATAAAAAATGCTTCAAATTTCAAATTTCCAATTCACAAGCCATACTACAAACTCACAAACGATCAAAAGAAGGTAGTTTGGGAAGGAAATGAATATTTTAAGGGAATAAATTATTTTTTCAAGAAGCTTGAATCTAAAATATATAAGATTCAAAACAGAGTTATGTTATCAAGATACAGAGGAAAAACAACCTGTTCTGATTGTAATGGAAATAGATTAAAAAAAGAATCCTCTTATGTTAAAATAAATAATAAATCAATTACTGATTTAGTTCAAATGCCAATAAACTCAGTAATTAGTTTTTTTAATAATCTTAAATTAAATAATTACGAAAATGAATTAGCTAAAAGAGTTTTAAAAGAAATTAATAGCAGACTAAAATTTATTAATAATGTTGGACTTGGATACTTAACACTAAACAGAAGATCTAGTACACTTTCTGGCGGTGAGTCGCAAAGAATAAACTTAGCAACATCTCTTGGAAGCTCTTTAGTAAGTTCGCTTTATGTTCTAGATGAACCTAGTATAGGTCTTCATCCAAGAGATACAGAAAAACTTATTGATATATTAAAAGAATTGAAAGATCTTGGCAATACAGTTATTGTAGTAGAACATGATGAGGATATTATTAGATGTGCTGATCAAATAGTTGATATAGGTCCTGAGGCAGGTTCTAATGGCGGTCTGGTAGTAGCTCAGGGAACTATAAAAGAAGTATTAAAATCAAATAGTTTAACATCTAAATATTTAAATAATAAGGAAGAAATTTCTAAGCCTAATAAATCAAGATATAGTGCTGGGAAAATTATAATTAAGGGTGCAAGAGAGAACAACCTTAAAAATATTAATGTGGAATTTCCATTAAATAATTTAACGGTTGTAACTGGTGTTTCAGGAAGCGGAAAGACTACATTAGTTAAAAAAATACTATATCCTGCACTATTAAAGGAAAAGGGAATATTTAAAATAAAACCTGGCCAATTTGATAGTATTTGTGGTGATGTTTCAAAGATTGATGAAATTGAATTTATAGATCAAAACCCAATTGGAACTTCATCCAGATCTAATCCAGTAACTTATTTAAAAATATATGATGACATCCGTAATTTATATTCTTCATTAAAACTATCCAAACTAAACAATTATAAAGCAAAACATTTTTCTTTTAATGTTGATGGTGGCAGATGTGAAAATTGTAAAGGTGAAGGTAACGTAAAGATAGAAATGCAATTCATGGCAGATGTTAGTCTAATATGTGAAAATTGCAAAGGGAAAAGATTCAAAAATGAAATTTTAAAAGTTAAATATCATAAAAAAAGTATTGACGATATTTTAACAATGACTGTAGATGAAGCAATCATTTTTTTCTCTCTACATGAAAATAACAAAATAAGTAATAAACTAAAACCATTACAGGATGTTGGCATGGGTTATGTTCAACTTGGGCAGTCCTCCTCTACTCTTTCTGGAGGAGAGGCTCAAAGGATTAAATTAGCTACATTCTTATTGAAAGGAAATAAAGGCAAGAAAACATTATTTATTTTTGATGAACCAACTACTGGACTTCATTTTCACGATATAAAAAAATTACTTAAATCGTTTAATTCATTACTTGATAATGGTCATTCAATTGTTGTTGTTGAACATAATCTAGATCTGATAAAATGTTCAGACAACGTAATTGATTTAGGTCCTGATGGAGGAGAAAATGGAGGTGATCTAATTTTCAATGGTTCACCAAAAAAACTAATCCTTGAAAAAAAATCAAGACTAAAAAAATATTTAGAACTAAAATTTTAAATTAATTAAGTTTTTGAGTTTTTGTGAAATACCAAAAAGGTAAATCATTATCAAGTACAAAACTATAATTCCAACCGACCTTATGAATATATCTAATAATGGACTATAATCAAGATTTATAAAATAGTTAATCAAATAAACTATGAAGATTGAAAATAATATTTTTAAAGAATTTAGACTGTAAGGTTGAATTTTAATCTTAAAAACTATGTATAAAATTTTTATAATTGTGAATATAAGTAGAACTATAAAAGTTGAGATTGCAGCACCATTTATGCCATACAAGTCTATCAAATAATCATTAAGTAAATAAACAGATATTGCCATTGAAATAGAAAACGGAAGTGTGATTCTATAAAAGGTAGATGTAGCTAAAATGGCAGGACCGCAACCAAAGCTCATTTGAATCAATTTAGCAGATGAAATAATCAAAACAACTAAAGAAGCATTAGAATAAAATTGATTGTTTAAAAGCAAATAAAAAGAATCAATATTTAAATTAATTAACAAAAAAAACAATCCACTAATAAGTAACAAGTTTTCTGAACTCTTCTCATATAAATATTTAAGTTCAGAGTAATTCTGATCATTTAATGATTTTGCTACTAATGGATTTAAAATTTGAAACATTGCTCTACCTGGAATTTCAACAACTGTAGCAATAAAAACAGCAACAGCATAGTAAGCAGTTTGACTAATTGCTTGTTTTTGAGGAATCATATACTTATCAATGTCAATTAGAAAACTAGCAGCAGATCCAGCTAATAAAATGTAAAAGGAATAAGAAAGTATTTCTTTAAAGTTATCTGGAATTGTAATTGAAAAAACAGGTTTATATAAGTAAAAAGAATATACTATCATTAAGATTAACCTCACATAATACAAACCAGTTAACCACCAAACAAAGTTCTCTTTGTTTAATACTTCAAAAGAAACTAAAATCAACAAAAAAAGAACTGAAATTCGTGGATAAATTTCTTTTAAAATATTTCCAAATATTGATTTGAACTGAACTCTTGACCAAGAATAAAAAACCTCAAAATATGAGGTTGCAAACGAAACTAAAAAAATCACCCATACATATGATTCAATTATTGGATTTTTTACTGAAAGAAATTGTGCAATAATATCATGAAACTGAACAACAATAAAAGTAATAGGAATAATAAAAAACAGAGGTAAAAAAATTATACTAGATAAAAATTGATCTTTCTTTTTCTTATCGTTAAAAGAGCTAAAAAACTTAATAATAGTATGTTGAGCTCCAAATGACATTAACGGCTGTAGTAAGTTAGAAGTTGCTAATAAAAAAACTACTAGACCATAATAATTATCCTTTAAAAATTCAGGATAAAAATATAAAGTATTAACTCCTCCTATTAAAATGGCAATAGAAATTGTTACAATATTCCATGAAGTTTGTTTAAAGACTATACCCACTAATTACTTGTTTTTTTAATAACGGATTGTAATTCAGAACTTAAATTCGAATATTTATACTTTTCAATATCATTTATATTTAATGAACAATTACCGTTTTTAAAATTAGAATACAATTCTAAAATATGATTTTTTAAATCAATTTCGTTTGAAAAGTCAAATACATTTCCACTTTTAGTTTCATTTATAATATTATATGTATCACTGTTTAATGATGAAAAAGCAATAATGGGGATTTTGTATGACAAATAGTGATAAAACTTTCCTGGAATTAAATTACCTCCACCTTTCTGATTAACATCACATAAAACAAATACTTTTCCAAGTGATAATTTTTTATCTAGAACATCTTTACTCATGTAATTTATAAACACAACTTTTTCCTTAAGTTTTTTCAAATATTTATTTTGATGTATAGATTTATCAAAGCTACCAATCAGATTTAATTTAAAATCTTTTTTAAATGATAAATTAGATTTAGAAATTTCATTAAGAACCTTCCATAACAATTTAGGATTTTGTGAGGATTTCATTACTCCAGAGTAAATGATTTCAAAATTTTCACTTTCAATAGTTTCTTCGATGTCTTTAAATCCATTAGTTATTAAATATGTATTGTCATTAATTTTAGAATAAATATTTTTTAAAGACGGAGATGTAACAATTACAGAATCAGCTAACATTAAACATTTTTCTTCCCATTTGATATGTTTTTTTTTAACATATTTAAACATTGGCATATTTTTAAATTGAAAAAAATCTGACCAAGGATCACGGTAATCAGAAATCCATTTAATATTGTTTCTTAATTTTAATTTGTAACCAATTATATTTAGACTAAAAGGAGGTGACGTAGTAATAACATAATTTATATTATTATTATTTATAAAAGAGGATGCAATATTTACAACATCGTTAATCCAGAACATTCTTGAATCAGGAAAAAAAAGGTTTGCTCTTATAAATAGCTTTAAATAATTTATCATTCCATTACCTTGAATATTATCTGAATTATTTTTTTTTGATTTAAAAAACTTAGCTGGTTCAAAAACAGGAACTTTTAAAATTTTAATTAAAGGGTTAATATAATTATTCAAACTCTGGTCAATTAATGGATAGTTTGGGAATTCTGCAGTCAAAACAGTGACATCATAACCCATATCAACTAAGTTGTTTGAAAAATTCAACCAACGTTGAACGCCTGAACCTCCAGAGGGAGGCCAATAATAAGTAATAATTAATATTTTGTTATTAATCATACATTTTTACAATTTCAGCAGAAACAATATCATTATTTAAAAAGTTTTTGATAGCATTTCTAGAATTTATGCTATATAAATTTATTTTATTTTTATCATTATATAAATCAACAACTCTTTCAGAAAATTCCTGAACATTTCCAGCTTTAAATAATTCTCCTAACTCATACTTTTCTGTTATTTCTTTCTGAGCCTTAACATCACTACAAATCATAGGACATCCAAATGACATATACTGAAATATCTTATTGGCATAAGTAGTATCATGATGGATATTTGACTCTAAAGGAGATACTCCAATATCACAAATAGAGAGATAGGATTGAAAAGAATTTTCATTTTTCCATCCCTCAAATGAGATAAAGTTCTGTACATTATTAACTTTTGATAAATATTTTAATTCATTATCATAAGAACTACATCCTACAATAATAAATTTAATTTCAGGAATTTTAGTTTTTAAAAACTTTAAAGAATTAATTACCGTAGAAATACCTCTTCTCTTAGATGTATTTCCTAAATAAAGTAAAACAAAATTGTCTTTATATTTTTTAATTAAATCAGTATCTATTTCATAATTAGTATAAAAACTTTTTCTAACTGTATTTGGAAAGACTGTAATTTTATCTTTATTCAATCCTGTTCTCTCAACTAATTCAGTTTTAGCAGCATTAGTTACTACAATAACATTATTAGCAGTCTTAATGAATTTTTCTTCAGCAATTTTCCATTTCTTTGGAGATATTAATAATTTACCAATAAATGAATTTACATGTTTGTAAAACTTCATTATTTCAGGACGATTTTCATGAAGGTCCAAAGTTACAGGAAGAGATTTTAAATTTGCTTTAAAAACTGAACTAGCAATTTGAATATCATGAATATGAATTTTATCAATATCATTTAAATTAAGAAAATTATTGATTTTTTTGCTCATAACAACCTTATAGTACGAAAAGGTATAAGCCAAAGCAGAAAATTTATAAGTTAACTTTGAACAATAATACCTTCTAATATTTATTGAATCAATTACTTCCTTTTCTATAAATTCTTTTGAGTAGGATAAACAAAATAAGTAAACTTCATGTCCCGCTGAAATTAATGCACTTGCTTCATTACTGACCCTTGGATCAATTGGAAAAGGTGCATCTAATATCATACCTATTCTCATACTTTAAAGATTTAATACTCCTCTGTAATAGTTAGTGTAAGAATCCTTATTAGGCCATTTACCTGACTTATCTCGTTCAGCATAAACTGCGTAGTATCTGTTATGAAAGTTTCTTAAAAGAGGTCTTAAGCCTAATTTAAAGGATTGATTTGTCCATTTTTCTTTTCTTATAATTTTCCAACCTGCCTTTTCAAGTAACCAATCAAATTGCCATTCTTCAAACTCATGAAAATGACGATCTCTTTGATCAGTTTTACTTTTATATGCTTTTGAAAACCATAAATTTAAAGGAACTGTTATAAATAATCTTTTAGCATTTAATGAACTTAGTAATGGAAAGGGAGAAACAAGATGTTCAAGAATTTCAAAGCCAGTGACTAAGTCGACATCATCAGGAATATCTAATTTAAAATCAATATCAAAATCTTGGCCACTAGAATTATATACTTTATAGTTGTTTTCTTTCATTATTTCACTGAAAGGATTAACTACACCTAAATCATAAACTACTGAAGGAGAAGGACATACTTCTTTAAGCATCCTTAAAGTTCTGTCATATCTTTTTTTTGGTATTTTACTATACATTTTTTTTATTTAAAATAAACTTAATAAATACAACTATAAAAATTAAATATGAAAATAAAGAAAGATAAAAACCTGTATTTATAACTTTAGGAATAAATTCAAACTTGATATCATGTGATCCTGAGGGTATTTCCATTCCCCTTAGCAAATAGTTAACTTTAAAATGATTTACTGGTTTATTATCTACATAAGCTTGCCAACCATTTTTATAATAAGCTTCAGAAAAAACTGCAAATTGATTAGAAATGGCTTTAGAACTGTAGATTAATTGATTTGCTTTTCGTGAAATCAGTTTAATTTGATTCATTTTATCTAGTTGAAAGTCAGTTTTTTTTATGTCAGAGTTCTGAGTTAAACATGAAGTTGCTAAATCAATATTATTTAATCCTAATAATTCATCATTTGGAGTTTCGACATTAATAATATTTTTAACAAACCAAGCATTACCTAAATTATTAGGATTTCTTGTAACACCTAATGGATTATCTTCACTTTCTTGAATAATGTATTTAACGTTTAACATATCAAGCACATTATAGCTATTTTTGCCGATATAGAAATCATATAGATTCTGAATTCTCTTTGGTTTTGCAGCATGATATCCTGCTATTGATTTGTGAAAATATGATGTTCTAGCGTTGGAAAACCCGCGCATTGGCTCAAACACTCTAAAATCTGAATTGTCTTTAAAAATAGCTTTATCTGCAATTGTTTTTTGAAATGGAACTTCAACCAAAGATTTTTTTACAAATTGTTCAGAATTAACATAATTTTTATTTACGGACCATAAATCAAATATTAAAATAGCTGAAATAATAAAAATCGTTAAATCTTTTCTGATTAATTTCTTTATAAACAAATAAAAAGTCGTTGAACAGCAAATAACAATTATTAAAGATCTTAACACATCAGATTCAAAAACATATTGTCTTTCTTCAATAATTAATTTCAGAATTTCAGGGTATTGAGAAAAAATTTCAAAATCAGATTTAAAATCAAATAAGCTAGTTCCAAAAAAATAAAAAATTAAAATAAGTGGTATTAAAAATAGTGATACATATTTCAATGAATTTAGTTTATGTATATCATCTATATTGCTAGACAAAAAGTTTTTTAAGCCAATAACAGCAAATAAAGGAATACAAAATTCAACAATCACCTGTATTGAAGAAACTGCCCTGAATTTATCGTATAACGGAAAGTAGTTAATCATTAAATCTGTCAAAAATGAAAAATTCTTTCCCCAGGAAAGTAATAAAGATATTACTACAGCTATTAATATCCATTTTCTATTTAAATCGTTAACAAGAAGAAGAGAAATTAAAAAAATAAAAAATATGGAAATACCTATGTAAGCAGGTGCTGCCACTATTGGTTGATTTCCCCAATATACTTTGGAATATTGATAAACTTGTTGAGCTTGACTAGGATCTAATGTTCTGATAAAATCCATAAGCTTTGAGTCTTCTCTAATCCTCTCTGAACTTCCTCCACCCATAAATCTTGGAAAAATCAAATTAAAACTTTCCAAAATTCCATAACTGTATTCTGTAATATATTCTTTATCTAATCCGCTTAATGATTCCTTTGCTGAGCCATCTGGATTAATTGTTATTTCATTTTTACTTCTAGTGCTAAACTCTGAGTATTCTTTTGTAGCAAGTAAAGAAGGTGAATTCATTAGCAGTGCGAGTAAGCCAACAGAGATGAAAACAAAAAAAGATTTATATATTTTTTTTAAATCTTTTAATTTTATAAAATTATAATAATGAACTAAAACTACAACTGATAGCATTATCAATGTGTAATAAGTCATTTGATAATGATTAGCATGAACCTGAAGACCTAAAAAAAGAGTGGAAATCAAAAAACCTTTTAAATAATTCCCTTTTAAAACCATTAAAAAACCAGCAACTATTAAAGGTAGATAACCTAAAGCCAATGCTTTGGTATTATGGCCAACTCCTAAGATTATTATGAGATATGTTGAGAAACCAAAAGCAATTGAACCAAAAAGGGCATATCTGAAATTTATATTTAGTGATATAATTAAAAAATAAAAGGATAATAAGTATAAAAACAAATAATCAGCTGGTCTAGGTAGAAATCTTATAGTTTGATCAATATAATGTAATACGTCATATGGATATTTAGCACTTACTTGATAAGAGGGCATACCTAAAAAAGCATTATCCAACCAATAAGGTTCCTCATTAAATTCTTCTCTGTGATCAACTATTTGTTTTGACATTCCCATAAATTGAGAGATATCAGATTGTTGAATTGATTTACCAGAGATAACAGGATAAAAATAAGTAACAGAAATTAGCGCCAATATTATTACACACACTATATGAGTTAAGTATTTTTTCATTCAGGTACAGTTTTAATCTATCTCTTCAAAATCAACATACTCACCAACTTTTTGCTTTTTAGAATCATTACTTTTAGGAGAAGATTTAAAGTTTTCAGAACCAGCTTGATTAAACTTACTTCTTACTTTTTTTTCAAGTCTTTTTAAAAAATAAGCTAAAATATAGGGACTAATTTTTCTTATTAAATAAGATATAAGAATTAGAGCGAGTATTATTTCAAGAAAAGTTTCCATTTTTACAAAAATTAAAAATACAACTTAAGAATTTAATTAATAATCTAAATGATCATTAAATGATATTATTTAAATTTATATCTTTTATAATATGAAATTTAATATTTCTTTTTTTTTAATTATTGTAAATTTTTCTCTACTGAATTCTCAGTATACTGAAACAATAAACTCAAATCGTCCAGGATCTTCTCATGGAGCATTTAGTATTGGAAAAAATGTATTACAGATAGAAACAGGATTTAAAAGTTCTGATTTTAAAAATGTTAATTTAAAAAATTCGGAAATATTAGAAAACAAGATTTCATATACAATTAGGTACGGTTTACTTTTAAATAAATTAGAAGTATTTATAGACGGTTCTTATAATAAAAATGAAATAAGTGATTTATTAAAAAATGAGAGTTATAATAAATCAGCACTTGGAAAACAAACATTGGGATTCAAATATCTAGTCTTTGATCCCTTCAAAAATAAAAAATGGCACAGCGTAAATTTACTAAGTTGGAAAAAAAACAGAACAATTAGATTAGTAGACTTTATCCCTGCTATTTCAATTTACACTGGAATAAATTATAACTCTAAAAACTCGTTAAGTTTTGATGATCCGTTTTCAATTATTAAAAAAAATACAGTCTATGAGTTAAACGAAAAATCTATTAATTCCAAAATTGGTATAATTACACAGAACCATTTTTTGGGAAAATGGGTATTAGTGAATAATTTTACACTTGACAGGTTAGGCGATTCTAATTCTGTTTTTAATTTCCTAACAACTTTAACTCATAATTTTAAAAATCCTAGATGGTCGTCATTTATTGAATATGAAATAATTAAAAACAATGTATACTCTGATAATTATTATAAATTTGGAGCTGCTTATCTTTTAAACAAAGATTTTCAAGTTGACACTAGTGTTGGATTAAATCATAAAAAAACCCCTAGCAATTTAAATATTAGCATTGGTGTTTCCGCAAGATTTGATTGGTATAAGGATGAAATTCCAGTTGATAAAAAAGAATTAAAAGCAAATAAAAAGAGAAGGAAAAAGAAAGATAAAAATATAAAGAGAGATTATAAGCTGACAAAAAAACAAGATAAAATCAACAAAAGATTTGATAAAAAAGAAAGAAGATTAATTAAAAAAAACAATAGAAAGAATAAGAAATGATAGTCATAAAAACAGCTGAAACTTCAAAAGAATATAAGGATTTTGTGAATTTTCCGTTTTCATTATATAAGGATTCTAAATATTGGGTCCCTCCTATTTCTAATGAAGAATTAAACACGATGGATAAATCAAAAAATCCTGTATTTAAAAATGCTGAAGCTGAGTATTTTTTAGCGTATAAAAATGATAAAATTGTTGGTAGAATTGCAGCTATTGTTAATTGGATTGAAGTTAAAGAACAAAACAAAAACAAAGTTAGATTCGGATGGTACGATGTTGTAGATGATATTGAAGTTTCTAAAAAATTAATTGAGGCCGTAGTAAATTTTGGTAAAAAAAGAAAACTTTCTTTTATTGAGGGGCCTGTAGGCTTTTCAAACATGGACAAAGCGGGATTACTAACTTATGGTTATCAGGAATTAAATACAATGATTACGTGGTATCACAACTCTTATCAGAAAGATCATTTAGAACAACTCAAGATGAAAAAACTTGCAGAATGGGTTGAATACAGGATACAAATTTGGGAGGAAGATAAAGCTCCTAAAAAGGTTAAGAAATTTTCTGAGCTAATAATGAAAAGGTATAATCTAAAACCATTGACATTTAAAAGTACAAAAGAAGTTGTTCCATATTTAGATGAAATGTTTGACCTTTTAAACAAAACTTATAATACTTTACAAACCTTTGTTCCTATTCAACAATATCAAGTGGATCATTATAAAGAAAAGTATTTAAGATACATTCATCCGGATTTTATCAAAAGTGTTGTAGACAGTGATGGAAAACTTGTTGCATTTGCTATTACAATGCCCTCATTTTCAAAAGCACTTAAAAAAGTAAATGGAAAATTATTTCCTTTTGGATTTTTAAACATTTTAAAAGCACAAAAATTCAATAATAAAGCCTCGCTTTATCTAATAGGAGTTCATCCTAAGTATCAAAATAAAGGAGTCACTGCAATTTTATTTAATGACCTTCAAACTATGTTTAACAGAAGAGGAATAACGGAAGTTGAAACTAATCCTGAGCTAATTGAAAACACTTCAATACAAGCTTTTTGGAAAAATTATGAAAGTGAGTTGCATAAAAAGAGAAGTACTTTTACAAAAGATATTTAATGATAAATCAAGAAACAATAGTAGCCTTAGCTACACCAAATGGACTAGGTGCAATATCAGTAATTAGAATATCTGGACTAAATGCAATTTCTATAACTGAAAAATTATTTAAACCTAAAGGAAACAAAAAACTTTCAAATCAAAAATCTCATACTGTTCATCTAGGTCATCTAATAAGAAACGGACATGAGCTTGATGAAGTATTAGTTACTTTGTTTAAAGGTCCTCACTCCTACACTGGTGAAAACACCATTGAAATATCTTGCCATGGATCCACATATATTCAACAAGAAATTATTGATTTATTTATAGAAAACGGGATTAGAGTTGCTAATCCTGGTGAATTCACTTTAAGAGCATTTATAAATGGTAAAATGGATTTAAATCAAGCTGAAGCTGTGGCTGATTTAATAACTTCTGAAAATGAAGGCTCCCATAAATTAGCCATGGAGCAAATGAAAAATGGATTTAGCAATGATTTAAAAAAACTAAGAGCTGAACTACTTCATTTTTCTTCAATGATTGAATTAGAATTAGATTTTTCTCAAGAGGATGTTGAATTTGCTGAAAGAAGTGAATTCAAAAAACTAACGATTAAAATTCAGTCTGAACTAGAAAAATTAATAGACTCTTTTAAATCAGGAAATGTTTTAAAGAATGGTATATCTGTTGCAATAGCAGGAAAACCCAATGCTGGAAAATCATCTCTTCTAAATACTCTTTTAAACGAAGACAAAGCAATAGTTTCAGACATTCCTGGAACAACAAGAGATAGTATTGAAGATTCTTTAGTAATTGATGGTATAAATTTCAGATTTACAGATACTGCTGGGCTTAGAGAAACTAAAGATGTAATTGAATCTAAAGGAATCGAAAAAACAAAAGAAAAAATAAATAGTGCTAGAATCTTAATTTATCTATTTGATTCAAATGATACTAGTTTTAAAGAAATAAACTCTGATTTAGAATCTTTTAAAAGAGAAGACTTATCCATTCTATTGGTTAGAAATAAAGTTGATTTAAAAAATACTAATCAAATCTTGATTAATGAATTAGAAAAGTTTAAAATAATTGAAATATCTGCAAATAATGCAGATTCTGTTAATTTACTTAAAAAAAGACTCATTAATGAAATTAATATTTTAAATCCCTATACAGATACTGTTATTAGTAACTCAAGGCATTATGAAGCACTAATGAATGCTTTAAAAGCTATTAAAGAAGTTAATAATGGATTAAAAAGTGATATTTCAGGCGATTTATTGTCAGTAGACATTAGAAAATCTATAGAACATCTTGCAGAAATAACAGGAGAAATCACTAATGACGATGTACTAGGAAATATTTTTGCAAACTTCTGTATTGGGAAGTAGACAGGGGTGCAACTAATACCCAATAAATACCCATTTACTCTGTTAACAAGGCATTCAGTACGTAAGCAATATCCCTAATTATCCCAAAAACACGTGTACAATTCCGGGAACAATAAAATTGTACATATTATTGTACATATTTTGTATATTAATACTATACTTAATTACAATAAAATGAATATAAAATGGGTTCAATCTAGATCATCAAAAAAGAAAGAAAAAAACAAAGAACAATCCTTTTTAAGATGGTATGAAGATGGAAAAGAAAGATCTAAGAAATTAGAAGGATTATATAAGTTTACAGGAAGGTTAAATCCAAAACAAAGAACATGGAACAATAATGTAGATATAGATGTTTCGGATATTCTTAATCAAAATAAGAAGGAATTAGCTACAGGATTGTTTGATACAGAGAAATGGGATAAGACTGGAAGGTCTATTGTTGATTACGGAAATGAATATATCAACAATATGAGATCTAAAATGGGAACTCCTGCAAGCGAAAACACAAAGGCTTCATATAAACAAGCGTTGAAACTATTTGAAAATTTCTTTGGAAACCGTAAACAGTTCCACAATTTATCTAAAGAAGATGTCTTAAACTTTAAAGCTGACTTGTATAAAAACGGCGTAAGCAGATACGGCAAAGTTTATGAGGAAAACACTATAAACACCTACAATAATCGTTTAAAACTAATCTATGAAGGCGCTATAGCTAATCAAGACATAGTAACTAGAACAAATTGGTTTAAAACTGATGGATATATAAAAGTCAATAAAGATTCGTTAATTAAAGAATATGTCAATACCAAAGAATTTGCAAAGTTAGACCCTACCCTATCTCAATGTCCTAAAATTGCTAAAGCATTTATGTTTAGTTTATTGACAGGATTGAGAAAGGGAGATTTAGAAAGTAAGATTACATGGGGAGATTTAAAGAAAGACGAAAAAGGTTGGCACATCTATATAGCCATGACTAAAGGAGGAAAAAAGATTCGAATTGCAGTGACTCCCTTAGCTATGAGTTTACTAGGAGAAAGAAAACCTGACAATGTTTTATTACTAGATTTCTACACAAGTGTTACTAAAATAGGTTACCTAAATGTCTGGTTGGCTCAAACGTTCCCTAATAAAACTATAGGTCAACAGTCTGGACGAAGTGGAGTTATAGGATTAACCTTTCATAGTGCCAGAGCTTCATTCATAACCAATATGCTAATGTCTGGAATTTCGCCTGTTAGAGTTCAAACTTATGTAGGTCATAAAGATCTTAAAACAACCTTATCTTATTACAGAGGAAGTACTGAAATGCAGGAGGAAGATATGTTGAGAATGGACGATATATATAAAGCTGAAATGACAGGCTTGAAAGCTAAAAGCCTATTGGTTTAATAAAGAATATCCTTGTACTTAGAACGATGAGCATTTCGTCTAACATAAACCTCCAAATCCTCTCTCAAAAAATATCTACGACCTTTAGGTTTTGTAAAACGAAGTTCGGCATCACAACATAGGTTGTCTAGTGTCTTTTTTGAGATGTTTAAGTACCTACAAACTTCGTCAGAAGTATAATGAGGTTTTTCGTAAAAAGAATCCTTAGAGCTCTTTAAATTATTAATTACAATACCACCAAGATAATCTAACTTTTCCTCTAGTGTATCGCACTGATTACAGTTCTCATACAAATTCATACTGCAATTTAATAACTCATAACCATAAATAAAAGGAGTACTTATTCACAAAACGCAATAGTTCTTAACAAAACTGTATAGGCTAAATATCTAATTTTCAACTAATTAAATACTAATATTTTACTAATATTTTACTAATATTATACAAATAAATACATTAAACACTCATGACATTTGATGCGCTAACACTACTAAAAACCCCAAAAAATCTCAATAGTAATTTTTAATTGTCTCTACCCTACTTAAATAATATCGGTTTTCTTTTGACGGGGGGTGTTTTGTATAAGTATGTATAATAGTGAGGTTCTAGGATTCTTAATCTGTTGTT
>Ga0209199_1001939_pt1 | contig 23358 bp, 19 predicted proteins | sample COGITO_mtgs_1105_7_FD_184805 | JGI IMG/M metagenome (GOLD analysis project Ga0209199, IMG submission 184805) | Pelagic marine microbial communities from North Sea - COGITO_mtgs_110523 (SPAdes) (version 2) | ecosystem: Environmental > Aquatic > Marine > Epipelagic ...
TCCTCGTTAATCTCAAGGTCTTTTTCACATCCGGCTAAAACAAGCAGCAAGATTGATATTTTAACTAGCCTTCTCAAAACTTAACGATCAGTTTGAGATTGACACGCCTGTTGGTGAGATAATTGGGCACGCCATACTCGGTATTGCTAGCATCCTTAATCCACAGGTAAGAAATGGTGTTATTTACTGCCAAAAGGTTAAAGACTTCTAAGGTAATCCAAGCAGAGTTAATGTGTTTAAATACTGGAGAACTCGATTCTTTTGCTTCGTCTTTTAATCGTGCTGAGAAACCTATATCAACTCTGCGATATGGAGGCATTCTGAAAACATCTTGCCAACGTGTGTAGCTCGGTGGACCAGTAGGTAAGCCTGTGCCGAATATTAAGCTAAGGTGAGCTTTGATTTGCTCTAAACCAGGTACGTAATCTTGAAAGGTCATTGCAAAATTCACCCTTTGATCTGTGGGACGCGCGATATATCCTGGATATATTGTTGTGGTGTCTAGCACAGTGCCAAATGGCTTAAGGCTTTTGAATGTAGTATCATCCAATTGAACTGTGTATTCATCATATTGGTCATCCAATATATCTTCCTGGGTTTGCATTACAGAAAGACTTATCCATGATTCAATTCCTTTTACAAATTCACCGTTGAGTTTTAAATCTACTCCTTGAGCAAATCCAACTGCATTGTTTGTCGCATAATATCGGATTCTGACGTTATCAAGCTCATAAGGTATAATCTCTGATAACTGCTTGTAATAGGCTTCTCCTACAAATTTGAAGGGCCTTCCTAGCATGGTGAAGTTATAGTCCGCACCAAGCACATAATGAATTGATTTTTGGGCCCTGATGGCTGGATTGATATTTCCATTCAAATCCCTCATTTCTCTATAAAAGGCGGGTTGATGATAAAATCCCCAGCTTGCTCTGAAAATCCAATCTTGATTCCAGTCTGGTGTGAATGCGGCCAAAAATCTCGGACTAAAGGTTGTTTGCTCATTAAAGTCCCAATAGTGAAAACGTGCACCTGTGCTTAAGAAGAGTTTGTGGTTTTGTAGATCAAAATTCCAGTCTCGTTGCAGATAACCCATAACGCGGTTCGTAGCGATTCGATTGTCTGATTTTATCGTTTCAAAGAGATTAACATCGGTTCCAGTATATGGCACTGAATAGCCAACTGAATCCACGAGGCGCCATTCATTAAGTTTATCAATGATATCATCTCTCCGGTATTTCAAACCCCATAACCATTTGTGATTATCACCAGTGTATTCTCCTTGAAGCTCCAATGACGCAACTAATGCATCTAGATAATTTCTTGCATGATTGAGGTAAGAGCCAGTGCCTATCGTAAAGGCTTCATCCCCAAAAGATTCAGATCCAAGATCTGTTTCAAGTTCAGATAAGCTATAAGCTGCTTCAATGTCAAATGTTTCTTCTTCAAGCGTTTGAAAAGCAGATGCGATCAACCTTAGATTGAAATTATATCGAGGCGTCCATTGCAGCGCTAGAGCACCAAAGGCAGTTTGGTATTGGTCTACTTCTTGTCCTTCAAAAAACACATTTAGACCAACAGCCGAACTAACCGTTCCAAATGAAGCTTCTCTGCTTCTTGGTGCAAATTGATATTGGTTTTGAGAGTAATTTCCCAGAAAGGACACCTCCCAATCTGAACTGAAAGAGTAAGTGAGATAGGTTTGATAATCTATAAACCTAGGTCTATAAGTGCCATCAGTATCTAGGCTACCTAAAAGGTATTGATTAGAAAAGTAGCGAAGACCATGGATTTGAGTGAATCGTTTGTTATCGCTAGCGTTTTCTATATGGATGTTTGCCCCAAGCAAACTTGCAGAAACCGAACCAGCAAATTTCTCAGGTTTCTTGTACGTGATATCAAGCACGCTAGAGAGCTTATCTCCATATTTAGATTCGAAACCACCTGATGAAAAGCTTATACTAGAGACCAAGTCACTATTGATAAAGCTTAATCCTTCTTGCTGTCCACTGCGAATAAGAAAGGGACGATAGACTTGGATACCATTAACGTAAACCAAGTTTTCATCAAAGTTTCCGCCTCGCACAGAATACTGCGAGCTTAATTCATTATTCGTGCTAACGCCAAGGGCTTGAGCTGGTAAAAGAGATTCTACGCTGCCCGTAACGGAAGGGTTGAATTTGGCCATTCCTGCCTCAATCTTTCGCATTGGCTTTTCTCTATCTCGTTCTTCTGTTAGCGTAAAAGTTTTTATGTCGTTTGCGCGATCTTTAACTGTTGCGTTTATGCGGATGGTCTCACCGGGTTTTCCGTTTACAAATACGCTGTACTCTTGAAAACTAATGTGTCTTACAATGACTTTGAGGTCTTGGTTGGCTGGGATTTCAAAGCGGAAAGAACCGTCTTCAGATGATGTTGTCCCAAAAGTCGTTCCTGGCACTCCAACCGTAGCAGCATCCACAGAATTCCCATAATTATCTTTTACAACACCTTGGATTGTAGCCTTTTGTGCTGTGACGATAAAGACACTAAAAAGAAGGAGAACTGTATGGATTATTCTAATCAACTGATTGCGATTCTTGGTCTATTTGTCAGATTTGAAGTCTCCGTTTTTCCAAGCTTGAATAAACTGCGCCCAAGCCAGTGGATTCATCAAACTGATCTGAGGTAGGGAACCCAAATTATAAAGTCTTGAATATTCCTTTTGAACCACGTAGTTATAATTTCCTTGAGCGCTCATTGGAACTCCTTGAATGGCCAATCGAACATCTTCTCTCGTCAAATTTTCAAAGGCTCTGTCATAATCAGTCGTTGGGGCATCTAAGGTGAGGAACGCTTGCTTAAACTGCTCTTTACTTGGCCATGGATACACTATTTGTTGACTGAGCACAATCGTATCTTTTTGAAGCAGTTGAATGATAGAATATCGATTGTTTTCTAATGTGTCGGGCACAACAAAGTCATTATTTCTATAACCCACACTAGAGAATTGAATCGTGTCATTTTCTCTTACCACAAGTGAAAAGAAACCGTAGTAATCGCATATGGTTCCTCTACTTGATCCTTTGATCATGATACTCGTAAACGGTACGGGTGTTAAGCTGTCTCCGGAAACCACGATGCCTGAAAGCTGCAGTAGTCCTGCGCTTTGATCTTCTTGCGAATAGCTCGTAACTGAAAAGAAAGTCAAGAAAAAGACTCCAAGAAAATATTTCATCGTTTAAAAAATCTTCCGTCAAAGGTGGCAACATTTCCGGCTAAATCGATCACTTTGAGCTCTAAATGTTGCACTTCATCTGATTTATTAAGTTCTCTAACGTCAATACTCAGCATTTCTTGTTTAGGCTCATATTCCATCAGCACCCATTTTTCATTCACTAATACTGAATACTGATTGATTCCACTGAAATTGTCGGTCACTTTAAATTTCATCTTTCCAGACGTCCAATTTTTATCGTTGGTAAAGTTTATGGAGGTAATTACCGGAGACTTCTCATCGATGTATAAAGAAAAAACACCAAAGGATCTGCTTTCAGCGCTTAGTACATTCCCGTTTGATCTTGTATTTAGTGCTCTTGACGGTTGGCCGTTACTATTAAATTGAGCGATAACTATACCTTTCTTTTGAGCAGCAACACCAGCATTAATTTCGATTACGAAAGGCTCTTGAACAGGAATTTCTTGGCATAGAATCGAAATGCTTGGAAATTCTCCGATCTGTGATTCTTCGATTTTTGTAGGAATGGTTTCGTAAACGGTATTTATAGGAAAGTAAATGTTGAATTTTTCGCTTTCATATATGAAAGGAAGGTTCCATTTGATCTCTTCAACAGGCAATGACTGTTCAGTAACAGGTAAAACATTGACTTTAAAGTTCACTGTTTCTTTGTTTCCCGATACATCTTCTGCTATAACTGAGATTTCATGCATTCCGGCAGTGAGATTCAGTATACCATCATTTTGATAGTTAAGGTTCTTAAGTTTATTTCCTGGAAGTCTATATAATCTCAGAAATCTTGTCTTAGAGAAATAATAATAATTGTAGTCAATTAGCGCATTTAGGTGACGACTTAAATCAAAGGAAATGCTGTCTGCAATGAATGTAGAAATGCGAATTCCGTCTACGAGCAGACTCGCTTTATAAATTCCATTCTTGTTATAAGAACCATCTTGCGAGTCGTAGCCAGATAATTCCACTCCAAATTTACCTCGAACTTCAATGGGTTGCGAAGCCTTTAGATCGCCATAAGCAGATCTGGCATGCAATGTTTTTTGGGCGCCAGCAATTTCGCTTTGTTGTCCTACAGGACTTATTCCAATTGCTTCGATCACGGGTTTTTTACTATCCGAAACCGGGAAGTCAAAAAGTAAAGGATTTCTTGGAATTTCACTTTTTGTTTCTCGTATTTCAAAGTGCAAGTGTGGGCCTCCTGATCCGCCTGTGTTTCCTGAAAGAGCTATGACATCTCCCACTTTTACAGGAAGGTCATTCTTACCCGGATAAATATCAATCTCAAAGCTTTCTTGCTCGTATTGATATTTTTTCACGTAGCGTTCCATGCTGTCATTTAAAGATTGTAAATGCGCATAAACAGTTGTAAAACCCTCAGGGTGATCTATATAAACAGCCTTCCCATAACCATAGCCAGATATTTTAATCCTTGAAACAAAACCGTCTCCAGCAGCCAATACATTCAATCCTCCTCTGCCAGCTGTCTTTAAATCTATTCCGGCATGAAAATGATTTGGGCGCAGTTCACCATAATTGCCCGCCAATGAAGGTTCGATCTCCAAGGGATTTTTTGCAATGAAACCCTGACTGCTTGCGCTTGACGAACAGGCAAGAATCAAAGTGAACGAGCTTATGAAAGCTAGAATAGTTTTATTCAGTTTTGGCATGACTGCGAATGTAAAAGTTGCATGGGGCTGCTTTGCGTAAAGAAATTTTCTCTTTTGAACAATGCTTTCATAAATTTTGCGAATCTTTGATCGTCTGTTACGTGTAATAGACAATTTGTAGTAATTCGTTGAATGTGAAAGATTTAACCTCTTCTATTGATAGCCTTGGTAAAAAAGCAGATGGCTTAATAAAAGCTTACCGTGATCATACTGAGCGCATTGCTCAGCTGGAATCGGATAAGGATAAACTTGGATTGAAGGTTGAAGGTTTAAATCATGAACTGGGGCGATTACGCGAAGAAAACAAAGTGCTGAGAATGGCTTCGGCAATTAAAGGAGATGAAGATCGTGTGTCAGAGTCGAAGCGCAGAATCAGCCAACTTGTACGGGAAATTGACAAATGCATTGCATTGTTAAATGACTAGATCAAATGAGTGAACTTTCAATAAAAGTTAACATAGCTAACCGAGTTTACCCCCTTTCTGTGAAAATGGAAGAGGAGGAGGAAGTCAGGAAGGCAGCCGCATATATCAACCAAAGGCTAAAAGAACTGGAAGGCAGTTTTGGCGTAAAGGATAAACTTGATTTATTGGCCATGTTAGCGATCGAGCTTACCACAGATAAAGGGCATGGCGCAGAAGAGCTAGCCTTTGAGAAAGCCGAATCGCAGATTCACTCCTTGATTGAACGCATTGATACTGCTCTGGCATCTGAGTGAATCGTTCTTTCAAAATATAGCCCGTACAGACTATTAGTTGTGTGACCTGAACAGTTTTAACGCTGGGGCGGATCTTAGTTTGTAACAAAAGCAGGCCTGTTTACTCCATTTTCCTCGGAAATTGTTTGGATTTTTTCAGTTATCTGAAAAGACACTGGACGTTTGCGTTGCTCGGTGAGCCCCGATTTTTCGCTTTTTTTGAAGGTCGCATTTGCTCCTGTTTGTACGGGTTTTTTAAAAATTATTTAATAATAAAAAAATGGATATTTTAACCATTGTGATGGGAGTTGTAGGTCTGGCATTAGGGGCTGGACTGATGTTCGGTCTTCAAAAGTCTGCTTTGAAAAATCAGCGTAAGGCAGTTTTGGATGAAGCGAAGAAGGATGCTGAAATCATCAAAAAAGAAAAGTTGATGCAAGCCAAGGAGAAGTTTCTCCAATTGAAAGAAGAACACGAAAAAGTGATTCGTGAGAAGGATAACAAGGCCAATGAATCTCAAAATCGCCTCAATCAAAAAGAAAACACGTTAAATCAAAAATTGGCTGAAGCCAATAAAAAAGATCAGAAGGTCAATGAAATCCGTGAAAACTTAAATGTTCAATTGGAAGTTGTTGAGAAGAAGCAGACAGAATTATCAGCTCTGCATATGAAACAAGTGAAACAGCTTGAGTCAATGACTGGAATGAGTGCTGATGATGCAAAAGAACAGCTCAAAGAAGTATTGATCAACGAGGCGAAAACGGAAGCCATGGGCCGCATGAAGGATATTGTTGACGAGGCTAAGATTAATGCGAGTAAGGAGGCTAAGAAAATTGTGGTTGAGACTATTCAACGCGTTGCCACGGAGCAGGCCATTGAAAATTCCGTTTCCGTTTTCAATATTGAAAGTGACGAAATAAAAGGAAGGATTATTGGTCGTGAAGGAAGGAACATTCGCGCTTTGGAAGCTGCTACTGGAGTTGAGATAATAGTTGATGACACTCCAGAGGCTATCATTCTTTCTTGTTTCGATTCAATTAGACGAGAGATTGCTAGACTTTCTCTCCACCAGTTAGTTACAGATGGTCGTATTCATCCTGCACGTATTGAAGAGGTAGTTGAGAAGACAAAGAAACGCCTTGAGGAAGAAATTGTGGAAACAGGTAAAAGGACTTGTATCGATCTAAACATCCATGGTCTTCATCCTGAATTGATAAGAATGATCGGTAGAATGAAATACAGATCATCTTACGGTCAAAACTTATTACAACACAGCCGGGAAGTAGCTAATTTATGCGCAACCATGGCTGCTGAACTTGGATTGAACGCTAAAGTTGCCAAACGAGCAGGATTACTGCATGATATCGGAAAAGTAATGGATGAGGAAAGCGAAATGCCTCACGCTATATACGGCATGAAATTGGCTGAGAAGTACAATGAAAAGCCTGATGTGTGCAACGCAATCGGTGCTCACCATGATGAAATTGAAATGACAACTTTGATATCTCCTATTATTCAAGTTTGTGACGCGATTAGTGGAGCAAGACCAGGAGCGCGAAGAGAGGTGATGGAATCATATATTAAGCGGATCAAGGATTTGGAGCGAATTCCTCTGAGTTATCCTGGTGTTGAGAAGGCATTTGCAATTCAAGCGGGAAGAGAGCTTAGAGTGATTGTATCTAGTGAGAAGGTAAAAGATGAAGAAGCAAGTGCTTTGGCCTTCCAGATTTCTGAAAAGATACAGGACGAGATGACTTATCCTGGTCAAGTTAAAGTTACTGTGATTCGTGAGATGAGAGCAACTTCTATAGCACGCTAATATCTCACGGGCCATATTAACATTCAAAGATTTCAGCGTATTCGACTCGCGAAAAAATGGTGATTAAGCGTAAAATATCAGGTTCGAGAGTGCTCGTAACTGGAGCAGCTGGTTTTATCGGTTCCAATTTGGTGGAAGACCTCTTAGAGAATGATAATGAAGTGGTTGGCTTCGATAATTTCGCTACTGGTTTTAAATCAAATATTGACTTGTTCAAGGCTGATAAGGCCTTTACATTCATAGAAGGAGATATAAGAAACCTGCGAGATTGTAAGAAGGCAGTTGATGGAGTTGACTATGTTCTTCATCAAGCTGCTTTGGGCTCTGTGCCGCGTTCCATAAAGGATCCAATTACCACGAATGAGGTGAACATCAATGGTTTCCTGAATATGCTTTCAGCATCTAAAGAAGCTAAAGTGAAACGTTTTGTTTATGCTACGAGTAGCTCCGTATATGGTGATGAACAAAGACTGCCAAAAGTAGAAGCAAAGATTGGTAAGCATCTTTCTCCATATGCCATTACCAAAGTAGTAGGAGAGCAGTATGCAAAGGTTTATGGAGATTTATATGGGTTTGAAACCATAGGCCTACGCTATTTCAACGTTTTTGGAAAACGTCAAGATCCCGATGGTGACTATGCCGCAGCCATTCCAAAGTTTATACGACACTTTATTCAGCACGATTCGCCTACTATTCATGGGGATGGCACGCAGTCAAGGGATTTTACATTTATCGATAATGTTATTCATGCCAATCACATTGCGATGTTATCTACGAACCCTGTTGCTGTGAATGAAGTCTACAACGTGGCTTTTGGTGAGAGTACTAACCTAAATGAATTAATAGAAATTTTACAAGGCTTATTATCCTCGTTTGATCCAGCAATTGCTGATGTGGAAGTAAAGTATGGCCCTCAAAGAATAGGAGATGTTAGGCATAGCTTAGCGTCTATCGTGAAGGCTGAAACATTGTTGGGCTATCGCCCGGAGATTGACTTAAAAGTTGGCTTAGAAAGAGCAATCAATTGGTATTGGGATAAACTAACTCAGTCCTGAATAAAACGATCTTCTAACTCAGGAGAAGGTAGGTAGCAAGATTCTTTTTTACCAAATACAGCGTAGCGATTGGCTGCGATGAAGTCGTAAAGTGCATCCCTCACTATTCTCGGAATAATCCAAAATACGATTGCTGTTTGATGAATTCCACCAAGATCTTTCATCAAGGTTAGAAAGGCGGAAGATTTGGTTAAGACTTCTTCATTTTTAATGTAGATGACTGTTTTCAATGCGGAGGTGTCTCGATATTCCTCTGAGAGGACATTTGTTCCGAAAGGAGATTGCAAAGAAGCAAACCTGATCGTCTTTTTCTTATCATGCCTAATGACGTATTGAACGGCCGCATTACATAGATTGCAAACGCCATCAAACAACAGTATTTTATCCAAATTTTCTCTTTGCGGCATTATCTATCAAAGAACGCAATTGTTGAGTAATTAAAACGATTCAATGCACTGAAAGCAGATAAAATGAGGAAAATAAACGGTTATCTTTGCGCCCAATTTTAAGCATAAATGGGTAAGATCACATTCGGAGTTGTTGGCTTTGGTCATATTGGAAAGAAGCATGCATTAATGGTTAGCGGCAATGTTGAAAGCGAGTTGATAGCCGTTGTTGATACTGATTCTGAAAAGGTAAAACAGGCCAAAGAGCTTTATCCAAACGTTCAAGTTTTTGAAACAATTGAAGAATTGATTGAAGCTAATTTAAACTTGGATGTAGTGAATATTTGCACACCAAACGGCATGCATGCTTCACAGTCCATTAAGATGCTCGAATCGCGATCTCACGTGGTGATTGAAAAACCTATGGGATTGACACGTCAAGAATGTGAAGAGGTGATTTTCAAATCACTGCAGGTTTCTAGACATGTATTCTGTGTGAAGCAGAACAGATATAGTCCATCTTCTAAGTGGCTCAAAAGTTTGATCGCTGAGAATAAGCTAGGAAGGATCAATATGGTTCAACTGAGTTGCTATTGGAATAGAGATGAACGCTATTACAAGGCGGGCGGTTGGAAAGGTACCAACGCTCTCGATGGAGGTGTGCTATTTACGCAATTCAGTCACTTTGTCGATATCATGTATTGGTTGTTTGGTGACATTCAAAATATCATAGCTTCAAGTACAAACTTTGGACATAAAAACAGCACTGAATTTGACGATTCTGGTTTAGTTCAGTTTGAATTTGTGAACGGTGGTTTCGGTTCTATCAATTATAGTACAGCCATATGGGACAAAAATTTTGAAAGTAGCATCGTTGTGATCGGAGAAAAAGGTACAGTGAAAGTAAGTGGTCAGTATATGGATAAAGTTGAATACTGTCATATTGAGAATTATACCATGCCTCAGTTACCACCATCAAATCCGCCAAATGACTATGGAGACTATAAAGGAAGCGCGGCAAACCACCATTATGTAATCGAGAATGTTGTAGATGTGCTTACCGGTAAATCTCAAATTTCAACCAATGCCCTTGAAGGAATGAAAGTGGTTGAGATGATTGAGAGAATTCACAGGAAGCAGAAGTAGTAATACTGAGTGGAAATTTCAATCACAAAACCACTACAGCTTGTCAGAAAAAAGATAAATTCAAGTTCTGGGTCAATTATTATGGCTCAGTCTCTGGCGACACTTTTGTTATTTACTGTTGATATTGTCTTCGCAAGGTCTTTTAGCACCGAGCTGTTTGGCACCTGGAAACAATTACTACTTATTTCTAACTTTCTCCTACCTCTGTGTTCTTTTGGGGTCATTGACGGGTTTAAATATTTTGCGGCTAAAGAACAAAAAGATTGGAAAAGCCATTACTTGACATCTTTGATATGGTTGATTTTTATTGCAATATTATTGGTAATTGTCTGCTTGATTGGAGGAGGTTTCTTACTTAGCAGGTTTTTTAGTAATCCTTTGTTGATGGATGTTTGTTGGGTGTTTCCTCTTATATATCTATCGTATTCATTTTCTACTTCTTCCAAGTATGCTGTAATCAATCAAGGATTAGAAAAGAGCTTTCTTAAAGCAATGATTATTAGCGTTGTCGTGAGCTCGATATTATTTGCTTTTGCTCTGCTTTTTCGAGGACGATTAAGCCAAGTTGAAATAATCTTAACCTTGGGGTATAGTCTAGCGTTTGGACATATTTCTCGGTTTTTATTCATGCATTATACATTGCGCGGAAGCGTCAATGCTTTCGTAGGTTTTTTTGATAGAATAAAAAAGTTTATTGCTTATGGATTCCCTCTATATCTAACTTCATTTTTAACAATTATCATTTTAAATATTGATAAAACAATCGTATCGTATTATACTGGGGCTGAAGGATTCGCTATTTACTCAATAGGGGCGAAGGATATACCATTTTTAAGTATAATAAGCAGTTCGGTTTATCAAGCTAACTTCCCTAAATTGGTTTCCTTTTATTCTAATTCAGAAGTTTTGCAAGCTGCTAAGTTGTGGATTAGATTAACGATTACTGTATCACGCTTAACGTACCCTTTAATATTATTTTTCTTGCTTATTTCAGAGCCAGCCGTGATCTTTCTTTATGGCGAACCTTACCAAGATTCAGTTAGAATATTTCAGACTTATCTTTTGGTGCTTCTATGGCGAAATAATTATTATGGCGCGTTATTGTCAGCATCTGGGAAAACCAAATGGATTACAATATATTCGGTGATAGCATTGGTTTTAAATACCATACTTTCACTAGGTTTTTATGCCTTATTTGGCGTACTTGGAGTTATTTACGCTACATTTTTAACGGTAAGTATTGTGAACATTTTACAAATGAGGCATGAAAAAGTATTAGGTCAGACATTCATGGAATTCCTTAGAAAACCTATTTTGATTTTCTGGATAGCGTTGATATTAGTGACATATTTTTTATATCCGGTGCTTTTTTGAAATCAATATTGTACATAACTCCCCTTTGGACCGGGATTAGATCTTTTTTTCTAGAATCAAAAGATGAGTTTCATGGCATGCCAGCTTTTTCCAGTGTTTTACTAAAAGTATTGGAATCAAATAGCGTAGATCAAGTTCTAATGGTATTCTTCGTCAAAGAAAGGGTCGAGTTTTCCTTGAATTCTAAATATTCTAACAAGCTAAAATGCCATCAGGTTGCATATAGATCAAATATTGAATTATTCCTTATGATACCATTCGTTATGGTATGGCTGATTTACTTGGTATTAATAAATAATATCAAGGTTGTTTTTGGACATGGAGCAATTGGAGCAATTGGAGGACTATTATCAATGTTGACGAAGAGAAAATTTGTCCAAAGAATTTACGGAAGTTTCTTGATTGATGAGATTAATAGTTCTGAATTTTCTCTTTTCATTAGGCATCCATTAGATTACTTAAGTTTCAAACTTCCATCTTACAAGACAGTTATTACGAATGATGGAACGCATGGTGATTTGGTATTCAACAAATTAAACCATGATTCTGCAAGATTATATTTTTTGCTTAATGGCGTGAACAAACTGGATGACTTCACTAAATTAAGATCTACTAAAGAAACGCCATTGATAACCTATATAGCAAGGGTTGATAAATGGAAGCGAGCCCACCTTTTTACGGATGCATTGATTCGACTTAAAATGGAATTTGGTAGTGATTTTGAAGCTCTTATTATAGGTCCGATAATCAATAAAGAGTATGCCCATGATATCCAGGGTATAATTGATAGCAAGGGGCTGACAGAACAAATATGTATTATTGGTGCTGTGAACTCAATTCAAGCAAAACAGTATTTGACGGATTCAACCTTGACTTGTTCGTTTTATCAAACGTCTAATTTAGGAAATGTATTTCTGGAGAGCTTGACTTTGGGTGTACCGATGCTAGCCATTAATTGCAATAATTCGCTCGAGGCGGTTGATGTTTCCGCTTATGAAGAATGCACTGAATCACCTTCAGAAATAGCGATTAAAATGAATTTGCTAATTAATGATGAAGTAAAGAGAATGAAACTTTCTGATAGTGCTAAAAAATGGTCTGACTCCAATTTGACATCTTGGGAAGAAAGGGCCTCAATAGAGTTGACGATAATTCAAAATATCCTTCATGATTGAGCGGCTTTTTGTTATTTACCTTTTTTCAGGAATAATCAAGGCATATACGAATACGTTTCGTATAGATACGATGATTGACATAACTCTGCTGACTGGTGGGCTTCTCTTCCTATCAATATTGCACTCAGTTTTTATTCAGAGAAATAAGGTAAACTTCAATTTTATATTACGAAATAAATCAGCTTGGTTATTCATGTCGTTTTGGGTATGGATTGCATTGACTTTATTCTTTACAAAATCTCCTGGGTATTCATACTACAAGACATTTCTATTTGGGACGAATTTCCTGGCTTTTTTCACTCCTTTATTTTTAAAGCCTTCCAAGTTTTATAGGGTTGGCAATACCATTTTGATTTTAACCTTCACATTGGGTACAGTATTTTTTATTTTGTACCCAATCTCTTTGTATGCAAGTCATCAAGACTTCTATATGCTGGACTTAAACGAATTCTCAAAACAATATCAAGCAATTGGCGTATTGAGCTCACTAAGTCTTTTGTTCTTGCTTACAAAGAAATTTACATTAAAGCGTCTTGCCTTAATTGTTGTTTCAATTTGGCTTTTAATCTATTCTGGTGCTAGAGGTCCTATAATATTTTTTGTTATTGCGTTTATCGTATTAGCTTTTTTAAAGCACAAAACCATTGTGTTAAGGCTTAAAAAACTGTATCATTCAAAAGGACAAAAGGTCAGTTTGGTCTATGGGATGATTCTTGTTTTATTCATGAATTTGGGTTATGTATGGCTTATTAATCAGAATATTTATACGAGACAAGTACACTATAGAAGTTTTGCTAGAATGGGGCTTGTTTTTGATTCTCTAATAGAAAATGAAGGACGTAAGAATTCATTCAAAATTTTTAATAAGCCTATGAGCGATTCTGAATTTCATCTCGAGTTTGATAGGATGGAGAATGAGGATCGGAATAGGTCCGTAATGGCTAGAATATTTCACTTGCGATTTTGTGTGATGAAATTGAAAGAATCACCAATTCATGTACTTACAGGCTTTGGAGTTGGAAGCTATGGAGAAATGTTCGATGGAGAAGATAAGAGAGCATACCCGCATAATATTGTGCTTGAAACATGGTTTGAACTAGGTTTTATTGGGGTTGTAATCTTGTTACTTTGGTTTATTTCTTTGTTAAAGACTTTAAACTGGCGTCTAACAATTCAAATTTCCATGCTTCTGTTTTTGCTTTTAAATGTTATGAAGTCATCTTCATTTATTGATATAAGACCATTTTTTGGATTCGTTGGTTTATTTGTATTTCGTAATTCAATGATTTTTAATGCCAAGTGATTTGAAAGTTTGTCATTTTACAACTGTTCATAATCATTATGACGTCAGAATTTTTTTTCGAGAATGTAATTCAATCTTAAAGGCCGGTTTTGAGGTAGATCTTATTGCTCCAGCTGAAAAAGATCAGAATGTGCATGGTATCAACATTATCTCTATACCCAAGTATAATTCAAGATTAAAGAGATTTTTCCTAGGCCAGTTTTATTTGATTTTGAAGCTTCGGTTGAAAGATTACAGTCTATATCATTTCCACGATCCTGAGCTGCTTTTCATAGGTGTTGTGCTAAAGCTAATGGGAAAGAAAGTAGTTTATGATATTCATGAAAATGTTGCTGAACAAATCAAAACAAAGGAATGGTTACCCCTGCGGAAATTGTTTTCGTTGATTTATAAAGCAATCGAGTATTTTCCAATTCGTTCAATGAATTTGATTCTTGCTGAAAATTCATATGAACAATATTATAAGAGAAGAGCAAAGCATTATAGAATTGTCTTGAATATGCCTGATCTTACCTTTTTTAAAAAATTCGAGATTGTTGATCGAAGCATTTTAAATAATGGAGTTTTTTATATTGGAGGTATATCAGAGAATAGAGGTATTTATCAAGTAATTAAAGCCCTTTCGATATTAAAGAAACAGGGTGTCGATTTTCACTTTCATTGCGTTGGTAGCTTTGATGGAGGGGTTTATGAGCAAATTCAGAGTATGCGAGAATATCATGAAATTTCTGAAATGATAAGTTTTTATGGATTCATGGATTTAAATTCAGGATTTGAAATTTCTCGTAAGTGTAAGGTTGGTATTTCAGTCTTAAAACCGATTGGTAATTATGTAGAATCATATTCAACCAAGATATTCGAATATATGGCTGTTGGTTTGCCTGTTGTTACATCAAATTTTAAATTGTACAGTGATGTAATAGATCGTAATAATTGCGGGATTTGTGTCAATGCTTTGGATGTTGTTCAAGTTGCAGATGCAATCAAGACTATTTTAACGGATAGACAATTAGCTTCTAGATTTGGAAAGAATGGATTAGCATCCGTAGAATCACAGTATTCATGGTCGAGTCAGGAAAAAATTCTAATTGATTTTTACAGTCAAATTTTGAGAACTGAATCTTGACGTCTAACTAACATTCATGTTGAACTTGAAATTCGATGTTTATAGATAATTATAGCACATGTTCGTTGTGGTTAACGTCTAATCAGCAAGAGCTGAACGAAAGTCTTAGATTTGTGTAAATCATATTAACACTTGCTACCTTAACCTTTAAAAGCCTAAAAAATTGCTCATAGATATTATAGCCGGAGCCAGACCCAATTTCATGAAGATCGCACCGATATTGCATGAAATTCAAGCTCAACAAAAATTGGGATCAAATCTTGAGTTCAGATTAGTACATACAGGTCAGCATTATGATAAAAAAATGTCCGGTGATTTTTTTGATCAATTGAATATTCCACTACCTGATGTAAATCTTGAATCAGGATCTGGAACACAGTCAGAACAGACATCTAAAATCATGGTGAGATATGAGGCTTTACTTATGGATCATCGATCTGACCTGACTTTGGTGGTTGGTGATGTGACTTCAACTATGGCCTGTTCAATAGCCGCGAAGAAAATGAATATAAAGGTTGCCCATGTTGAAGCTGGGATCAGATCTTTTGACTTATCCATGCCAGAAGAGATCAATCGAATGGTCACCGATAGTATTACAGATTATTTTTTCACAACATCAAAAATTGCAAATCAAAATTTGCTCAAGCAAGGGGTTTCGAAGGATGCTATTTTTTTTGTAGGTAATACCATGATTGACACATTATTAAAGAATAAAGCTCGATTTATCCAGCCTGCTTTGTGGAATGAACTTAATCTAACTAAAAAAGGGTATATCGTGATGACCCTTCATCGACCAGCAAATGTTGATGAAGAGCAAAAGTTGAAAAGCCTGATCCAGGAAATTATAGATAACTCAAGTGATCTTCCCCTAATATTTCCAATTCATCCACGAACGGCTAAAATTTTTAAGAATTTGGGCATTGCTCATAGTAAACTTCATTTAGTAGAACCACTTTCTTATTTGGAGTTTAATTATTTGGTCCAACATTCTAAGGCTGTAATTACTGATTCTGGTGGTATTACTGAAGAAACCACTGTGATGGCTGTGCCTTGCATGACGTTGAGAGACAATACTGAACGACCAGAAACATGTGAAATTGGAACCAATGAGTTAATTGGAACAGATCCCAAAGCGATAAAACCAGCCATGGAATTATTGTTTAGTGGTAACTGGAAAAAGGGAAGTATTCCTGAGTTATGGGATGGAAATACTGCATCGAGAATAGTTCAGATACTTGAGGGAATTGGAAAATAATAGGGGCGAGGTACTAATCATTTCAAACTATTTTACTCCAGAAATAGGGGCTGCACCAAGAAGAATTGCTGCAATGGCCAATAGCTTTCATAAAAATGGATATTCAACGCGCGTTGTTTGCCCCTTGCCTAATTATCCTTCAGGTTCATTGTTTAAAGGATATAGGTTCAAGTGGAGAGTAAAAGAAGAGATTAATGGCATATCAGTAGATAGATTATTTATTTATCCCTCGATAAGTAAAAATGGTTTTATTAGAGCTATAAGCATGTTGTCCTTTTCCTTGAGTTTATTCTTGTATTTACCTTTTATTCGAGTTTCTAATGTCAAATTTGTCTTGATTCAAAGCCCACCCTTGTTTGTATCATTTACAGCCGTGTTTTTGTCAAAATGGATCCTTCGAAAAAAAGTTTATCTGAATGTGTCTGATTTATGGCCCCTTTCTGCCGTTGAATTGGGCGTGCTTAAACCTGGCCATATGATGAACCTATTAACGGCTATGGAATCATATATTTATAAGGAAAGCTATAGGATAATAGGCCAGTCAAATGAAATTATTGATCATATTTCAAGAAAAGTAACTAGACCTTTTTTTGTTTATAGAAACTTACCTGAAAATTCAATAGGAGATTTTGAAAAAATGCAGAATTCTCAAAAGAAGAAGTTGGTATATGCAGGCTTGTTGGGATACGCCCAAGGAGTGTTAAACATATGTGAGAATATTGATTTTAATTCTCTCGACTTTGAGTTTCATATTTATGGTATGGGAATGGAAGAATCCGCAATTGCTTCCTATTGTAGAGAAAATCCGTCCAGCAATGTCATCTTTCACGGTCCTTTTCAGCCGAATGAGCTTTCATCCATTTTGAATAATGCCTATGCCGCAATAGTTCCACTTGCAAATCGGATTCAAGGAGCTGTACCATCTAAAATATTTGAATTGATAGATCACGAAACTCCAATTGTTTTTTCTGGAGGTGGGGAAGGAGCTTCAATAATCGATGAATATGGTCTTGGCTTAACTTTACCACCTGGAAATATGGTTGAACTGAATGCTGCCTTGAGGAGAATATCCGAGTTATCTTCTGAAGAGTACAGTAAGATTTTATCCAATATTAGAAAAGTAAAACAGGAAGCTTTCAATTTCCAAATGCAGTTTGTTAGCTTGTTGAATTTCATTGAACGACCATAAGCGGAACCAAAGCCTATACTTGAAATTTTAGAATTCTTAAACAGAAGCTGTTAATGTTTTTATTGATCTCTGAGATTAAAGCACCAATAACGAATAACTTCGTTTACTAATTATTCCAATATTGTCCAAGCCCGCCACAAAAGATGCTCGTTTTATTTTTCGCAAGTACTTTCTCGTATTAAGTGATTTTGTAATCCTTACGGCTGCTCTTCTTTTTTATATTAAGTACTTCTACATATATGATTTGTGGCCACGTAAAACTCTCGTAGAAAATCCAGGCTGGTATATTTTATTGATGGCTGTATGGATACTCTATTCAAATGCATTCCGGCTTTACAATACGATTAATGCGCCTCGAACTGCCGCATTAGTGGGAAGAACTGCGTTGGTCGCAATTGCAACTGCAGCAACATATATGATGATTCCATTTTTGAGTCCAAACTTTCCAATGACTAGGCTGCCCTTCTTTGTGTTTATTGGCCTGATTGTGTTATTGATGACCGTTTGGCATTGGATATTCTCTGCTTTGTTTCGTCATCCAATGCTTACCAAGAGAATCTTAATTGTAGGGGCTGGATGGTCAGGACAAGAAATCTCTAAAGTTCTGCAATCGAAAGAAGTTTTTCATAATACGGGATATAGAGTCTTGGGATATATTGATGATGATCCGGATAAAAAAGGCCAAGTTTATTATGGTCTTCGCGTATTGTCAGATAGTTCTGATCTTTTTACATATTCAAGGAGATTAGGAATTGATGAAATTGTTTTAGCGGCTCATACTGCTAAATCAATTCGAGGGGTTATGTACGGACATCTCGTGAATTGTGAAAGTTATGGAATCCCGGTTACCCCTGTGAATATGATTTATGAATCAGTAACCGGTAAAATGATGGTCAAACAAAAGGGAGACAGTCATATACTCACTTACGAATACTATTCGAAGAAAAAGGATACGCTGTATTTGATGATTAATCGCGTTCTCAACTTAGTGTTTGGTTTAATTGGTGTGGTTGGTTTGCTGCTTTTAATTCCTTTGGTTTGGTTCGTCAATTTATTTGTAAGTAGAGGACCGTTATTTTATTCTCAGATTAGAGTAGGTAGGGACAATCAGCCTTTTAAGATCTATAAATTCAGGACAATGATTGTAGATGCTGAGAAGAATACGGGAGCTGTTTGGGCTGGAGATAATGATCCTAGAATCACTTTAGCTGGAAAATTTTATCGGAAAACAAGGATTGATGAATTACCTCAGTTTTGGAATGTTTTAAAAGGGGAAATGAACTTGATTGGTCCAAGACCTGAACGCCCAGTTTTTTGTGACGAACTGGTGAAGAAAATCTCTTTTTTTAATACACGCCATTTGGTGAAACCAGGAATTACCGGTTGGGCTCAGGTAAGACACAAGTACGGCAATACGGATGAAGACGCATTGATTAAGTTGCAGTATGATCTGTACTACATTAAGTATCGCTCATTTATGTTGGATCTTTCAATTATTTGGCAGACTATTTCGGTCATGCTGAAGTTTAAAGGGAATTGATTTAAAACTGGAGGAATAGACCTATGAAGATTTTGACGATAGTTGGCGCAAGGCCACAATTTGTGAAGGCTGCAGCTTTAAGCAGAGAGCTTAAGACTAGAGGTTCAATTGAAGAAATCATCGTTCATACAGGCCAGCATTTCGATGCAAATATGAGTGAGGTGTTTTTTGAAGAAATGAATATCCCCAAACCCAAGTATAATCTGAATATCAATTCATTGGGACATGGCGCTATGACTGGGAGAATGCTAGAAGGAATTGAAGAATTGATTATCAAAGAATCACCTGATATGCTATTGGTTTATGGTGATACAAATAGTACGATTGCTGGAGCACTTGCGGCAAAAAAACTTCATGTTAAAGTGGGTCATATTGAAGCCGGACTCAGAAGTTTCAATATGCGAATGCCAGAGGAGGTAAATCGAATACTTACTGATAGAATCAGTGATTATCTTTTTTGTCCTACAGATGTTGCTGTTACCAACTTGAAGAATGAGGGTTTTGAAAATTTTAATTCAGAAATCCATAGAACGGGCGATGTAATGCAGGATGCGGCTTTGTATTATGCTGATTTTTCGAAAGAGAAAAGCACTATACTTAGGACGCTTGGGATGCCTTCAGATTTTGTTTTAGTTACAATTCATAGAGCGGAAAATACGGATGATCCAGCGAGATTATCCTCTATTGTATCCGTATTGAATGAAATAAACATTCAGCAAAAAGTGATTTGCCCATTACATCCACGCACAAAGAAACTATTGGAAGGAATTTCTATTAAACCAGAGTTTGAGATAATTGACCCTGTTGGCTATTTTGATATGATTGAACTATTGAAAGCAGCCTCCTTGGTCATGACCGATAGCGGTGGTTTGCAAAAAGAGGCTTACTTTTTTTCAAATCCATGCATTACAATGCGCGATGAGACAGAATGGGTTGAATTGGTGACAAATAATTATAACAAATTGGCAGGTGCGTCAAAAGGTGAAATTCTTAAGGCTTACAGTGAAATAAAGGATGCAAAGCTTGACTTTACTAAAAATCTTTATGGCCAAGGAAAAGCATCTAAGCAAATAGCAGATGTTTTAGTTAACGTGTAGTGAGAATAATTGATAGACATAGAGTTTTCCTTTATCAGAACTATCTTCTCTATGCTATAGCTTTCTTTATTCCGCTGTTTCCTCGACTGGTTCCATTGTTTATTATTTTACTCGGAGGTCTATCTGTATTTGCGATTTTTAAAAAATACAGCAGAGTTCATCTTGGCGAGGTTTCAAGTTTGATGGTTTTATTATTTGCTCTTCACCTTCTCGGTTTAACCTTTTCTGAAAATATCGACCGTGGCTGGTTTGATATAGAAGTGAAGCTCAGTCTCATAGCTTTTCCATTAGCATTCGTAGGCTTTCGTTTCGTCAGAGAAACGAACTTCCAACGGCTAATTTCAATGTTCGTTTATGGAACTATTGCCGCATCTATTTACTGCTTACTTTCTAGTAGTTATCAGGTATTTGTTAATGATCAAGCGTATTACCATTTCATGACATCTAGATTTTCAATAATTGTACATCCAAGTTATTTTGCCCTCTACCTAATATTCTCAATTTTGGCAATTGCGAAAATCGACTTAGTTGGTTTTCGTAGTCAACGTAAATCAGCAGTTGCGAAGGCTTTAGTTTTGATTTTTCTTTCTATTATATTGGTTCTTACTGGTTCGAAAACTGGATTCATAATGTGGTTGCTTGTGGCGATTTGGATTACAGTTAATTACGCCAGAACTTCAAAATATAAACTGATTCCAATTCTCTTGTTGGTTATTGTATTTAGCATGATTGGTGTTATTTTTCAGAGTGCTCCGTTACTTCAATCGAGAATAGTAAATGTTTTGAATGTTGCCCAAAGCGATAAATTGAAACCTGATGCGATTGAAAGTACAGCAGTTCGTGCACTTATATATTCATCTGCTCTTGAAATCATATCACATCAAGATTGGTATGGTAATGGGACGGGTGATTTTCAAGATGTACTTGACGCTGAATACAACAAGAAAAACTATATGCAGGCAGCCGACAAGCACTTGAATGCACATAATCTCTTTCTTCAAACTTGGATTGCTCTTGGAATACCAGGATTTGCAATGATTTTAGGAATTTTTATTTTAATGTTCGTCAATGCTTTCCGGAGTAAGGAAGTCTTATTTCAAGGATTTACCCTATTCTTCTTGATATTATCGCTCACAGAAAGTACATTCTATGTCCAAGCTGGTGTAGTGTTTTTCTCCTTTTTCGCTGTGCTCTTTGAACGTAAGGCGAGAGTTGCAAGTTAGGAAGGCTTAGATGAAATGGATGTTATAATAGCTCATTTTTTAAGCATTTAATTTTATTGGTCTTTAGTACATTCCCAATTTGTGTTTCAAATACTTTCATTTTTCAATGATTTGATTGCATTTGAGAATTGAAGAACCATCTATTTGTTTAGAGAAGTTGATTTTGATCATCAATAAAACGGCATTAGGTCTTTTGTTGTGTGCTTCAGAGTGGAATCATTTCTCTTAATTCGCATTATGATGAAGAAAATCCCACTGCATTTACAAGTAATCATTGCGTTGATACTAGGAACTTTTTATGCGCTGCTTTCAGTTAATATGGGGTGGAATGATTTTACGCTAGACTTCATAGACCCTTTCGGTAAGATTTTTATTAATATTCTGAAATTGATCGCTGTACCGCTGGTCCTTTTTAGCATAATATCAGGCGTTGCAGCTTTGAAGGATGTTTCTAAGTTGGGTAAAATAGGAGTTAAGACTTTATTGCTATATGTAGCTACTACATTTATAGCAGTTACCATAGGCCTTATAGCAGTAAACACACTTCATCCTGGGGATAAAGTATCCGGTGATTTACTCAAGGATAATAGAATATCCTATGAATTGTGGGCCCAACAAAATCAAATTGAAATTCTTGATGATGAGTGTTACATCTGCGATGAAGCCAATCAAGCGCGTGTGAACAGGATCAAAGAACTTGATGGTGAAGGGCAAGGAAATGAATGGGTAGATGATAAGCTATCAAAAGCAAATAATGCCAAAGAATCAAGGCCTCTGCAGCCACTTGTCGATATTGTTCCAAGTAATATTTTCAAAGCATTATTTGATATGGAGATGCTTCAAGTGATCTTCTTCGCTATATTTTTTGGGGTAGTACTAGTTATGCTTCCTGAAGAAAAGTCAAGTCCTGTTGTAGCGTTTATTGATGGAGTAAACGAGGTATTTATAAAAATGGTTGACGTTGTGATGAAGGCGATGCCGTTTTTTGTTTTTTGTTTGTTGGCAGGAGCTATTGTGAATGCCGCTGGTGATGATCCTGGAAAGCTTACCGAACTTATTTCATTTCTTCTGTGGTACTCGCTGGCAGTGGTTCTTGGCTTGGCCTTCATGGTATTTATCTTCTATCCAGGTCTTATTTCTATGATTGTTCGAAAGATGAGTTATAGCTTTTTCATGAAAGGAATTTCAAAAGCTCAGCTGACAGCATTTTCGACCTCATCTTCTGTGGCGACTCTCCCAGTAACACTGAATTCAGTAGAGAATAATTTGGGCGTGTCAAAGAGGACAACAAGTTTCGTGCTTCCAATAGGTGCAACTGTAAATATGGATGGCACAAGTCTTTATCAGGCTGTTGCAGTTGTGGCATTGGCTCAGTTTCATATGGTTGATCTCAGCTTGATGCAGCAATTAACCATTGTATTCACAGCAACGCTAGCGTCTATTGGCGCTGCAGCCATCCCAAGCGCGGGTTTGGTGCTTATGATTATTGTGTTGGAATCAGTTGGTTTGAATCCAGCTTGGATTGCACTGATTTTTCCTGTTGATCGAATATTAGACATGTGCAGAACGGTGGTAAATGTTACGGGTGACGCAGCTGTTTCAACCATTGTAGCAAATTCAGAAGGGGAATTGAATATTCCAGATACTCAGTCTGTCTAAACTATGAAACTAATTTATCCATGAGTCAAAGTATTATGGAACTTTGAGCGTTATTTAGTGTTGGTACATTTAATTAAAGAACGCATTGAAGTCTGAGAAAATAATACTCTATTTATTAGCAGCATCGCAGTTTACTCATATCATGGATTTCATGATCATTATGCCTTTGGGCGAAATGCTCATGGAGGAGCTGACGATCAACTCTCAACAGTTTTCATTCCTAGTAGCTTCATATACTTTAATGGCAGGAGTTACTGGCCTAATAAGTGCCTTTTTCGTTGATAGTTTTGATCGAAAGAATTATTTCCTCGTAGCATATACAGGATTTTCATTGGGCACTCTTTTATGCGGATGGGTAGATACTTATGAGGGTTTGATCACTGCGAGAATTATTACCGGAGCTTTTGGAGGTGTTATT
>Ga0209199_1001951_pt1 | contig 23274 bp, 20 predicted proteins | sample COGITO_mtgs_1105_7_FD_184805 | JGI IMG/M metagenome (GOLD analysis project Ga0209199, IMG submission 184805) | Pelagic marine microbial communities from North Sea - COGITO_mtgs_110523 (SPAdes) (version 2) | ecosystem: Environmental > Aquatic > Marine > Epipelagic ...
ACTTGTTTTACTAAGCGGAAGCAACGATCAGCTGTCACTCAAGACTGGGGCTATAAATCTGCCAAGGCGAGCGCGCCATTCACAAGGACAGCACGCTCAAAATATGCCCTGCAAAGAGCCAGCGATCCGCAATCGCATAAAAAAGGTCGGTTTTTGCATGCGCTAAATTGCGTACAAAACGCTTGTTTCCAAGTATTACCTCTTTGCGAACGCACGTTCTGATTTCATGCCTCTTGGTTGTGAGGTGCGCAACATTGGCCTAAACCCGTCCCTAACGATTATACTTAACGTGAGGAACCACAATGACCGACGGACCCAGCTACGGCTTTGATACGCTGCAAATTCACGCAGGCGCGCGCCCCGACCCAGCAACAGGCGCACGGAACACGCCGATCTATCAAACCACAGCTTACGTATTTCGCGATGCAGAACATGCGGCTGCGCTTTTTAACCTACAAGAAGTCGGCTACATTTATTCCCGCTTGACCAACCCCACGGTTGCGGTTCTGCAAGAACGCATAGCCACACTTGAGGGCGGTGTTGGCGCGGTGTGCTGCTCCTCGGGTCACGCAGCACAGATCATGGCACTCTTTCCGCTGATGCAGCCGGGCAATAATGTCGTTGTCTCCACACGTCTCTATGGCGGCACAATTACGCAGTTCAGCCAAACGATCAAACGTTTCGGTTGGGAAGCAAAGTTCGTCGATTTCGATGACGAAGAAGCCGTGAAAACCGCTATCGACGACAACACGCGCGCGGTCTTCTGCGAAGCAATTGCTAATCCCGGGGGCTACATCACCGACCTCGACGCTATTTCTGCAATCTCCGACGCTGCTGGCATTCCCTTGATCGTGGATAATACTGCGGCAACTCCCTACCTGTGCCGCCCGATCGAGCATGGTGCGACGCTGGTCGTACACTCCACCACAAAGTACCTCACAGGCAACGGCACCGTGACGGGTGGCTGCGTTGTCGACAGCGGCAAGTTTGATTGGACAGCGTCCGACAAATTCCCGTCCCTCAGCCAGCCAGAACCTGCTTATCACGGCCTCAAATTCGCAGAAACATTTGGCCCCTTGGCCTACACATTCCACGGCATCGCCATCGGGCTGCGCGATCTCGGTATGACGATGAACCCACAAGCAGCACATTATACGTTGATGGGCTGTGAAACCCTTTCCCTACGTATGCAACGCCATGTTGAGAACGCGCAAACCGTCGCAGGCTGGTTAGAAAAAAACGAGCATGTTGAGTATGTTACATACGCAGGTCTTCCCTCTTCGCCTTACAACAAGCGCGTCGCTAAGATCTGCCCGAAAGGAGCAGGCGGCTTGTTCACATTCGCGCTAAAGGCGGGTTATGAAGGCTGCATCAAACTGGTCAACAGCCTTGAGATTTTCAGCCACGTCGCCAACTTGGGTGACACACGCTCCTTAGTTATCCACTCGGCCTCGACCACACACCGCCAGCTCTCGCCAGAACAACAGGAAGCGGCGGGCGCGGGTCCGAATGTCGTGCGTATTTCCATCGGGATAGAGAACGCGGAAGATTTGATTGCTGACCTGGATCAAGCGATCAAAGCCGCCTCGAAGTAAACGAGGTACACCAAAAGCTAGAATGGCCCGAGGATCGTCTTGGGCCATTTTTCATCTCTATTGTGCGATGTTGAACACGGCCTTAACACTCGAGCGCCGCGTTATTTCGCTTGCCCGATTGGAACGGAAGATGAGCGCGCAGCCATTTCCATGACGCGTGGTGGAAAGCCTCCGCCGGAGCCAACCATTTCTTCGGTGATCAGCAAGCAACACCTCACCAAGTTCCAGACCCGCTGCGAGCGCGTAAAGTTCCGCCTTTCGACGGGCATCAACCACAGCTGCGGTGCCCGCGCGATCTTAAATGGGTTCGGGATCAATCAGGGCGAAGCGAAAGCTCGAAGACGAATTTACCCCATCTCGGGCCATCTTATCCAGGACCTCCCCTAGCGTCGTAAGATCGAGCAATGTGAACGTCACTGAATTCGACGCTTCAAAGCCGATAGGATTTAAAACTGATCCGTCGCCGTCATAGCGTTTTCTCCGTCGCCACACGGGATTAAGCGTCAACGGCAGGGTTTGCATATTGGCCCGCTCGACACCCATTTTCTCCATCCGAGAGAGAATCGCTGCAACCGTTTTGCTGGTTTCCCCAAGCGCACCCGCTGCGCTTTTCGCCACATGACGTGCACCCAAGGTGATAACGGCTTTGTCAGGAGTAGCCGCAATTTGCGCTTCTCCGATCACCACAATGGTGCAAAGTGGCTCTGTCTCTTGCACCAAGTTTTGCGTCCCCACACTTGCTGCAATTGCAAGTGCAAACAAAAATACCCAATTTTTTAAGAACATTGTAACACCTTACACCGATTTTACTATCAACAGGGCCTATACTGCTTCCCCGCCTCTTTGCTTTAGTCGCAAGCGACCTCGATATCCTTGGCACTAAGGTAGTACACTCAAGAAGGGGAAACTTTGGGCAAACTTCTCTCAGGCAACGCTTCTTCCACTAGGCAAGAAGCTGCTATACTTTATCAAATATCGCGCACCGACTCCCAGTGCGCGTTTGGGGAGACTAAAACACCAGTATGAGACTGAATTTTGCATTGTCGCTTTCATTCAGCGGTATCCAACTTTTGCAGCAGCAAGAGAATGGGTGGGGCCGTGTGGGTGATGTCGACATAGGTTCCGCCGATCTCACGGGCGATCTTGCTGCTTTGCGCGCCAAAGCAGAGGCGCTTGGCAACGGGCCTGTCGAAACCAAATTGATTATCGCCGACGACCAGATCAAATATCTAACGGTTGATGCCACAGGCTTGGACAAAGATGCTCTTCAAAATTCTGTGCTTGGTGCGCTTGACGGCGCAACGCCCTATCCAGTCGATGATCTGGCGTTCGATTTCGCCAATGAGGCCGGACAGGTTCATATAGCCGCCGTCGCAAAAGAAACTCTGCAAGAAGCGGAAGCCTTCGCAACAGAGCATGGTTTCGCCCCGATGGTATTTGTTGCTGCGACAGCGCCTGTAAATTTTCCGTATGAACCTTTCTTTGGCGTCAGTACTTTGGCCAAATCAAAGGGAGTTACCACGCTCGTTACGGATGGCAAGCCTGCAATTGCGACGGGTGATGCGATCCCTCTTCCAACGCTAGTTGTCCCTGATCCAGAGCCCGTAATTCCGTCGAGCGAAGACGCGCCGAATGATCTCATAGAGGAATTGAAAATTACGGTTCCCGGCTTTTCCTCGCGCCGCAGTGCGCCAGAACCTGCGGCACCAGCACCCACCGAAACTGTCGCAAAGCCGGTATCGCCCCTACTTGCAGCACCGCCGCGTTTAGACGAGGCTCAGCGGCAAGCCGATCCAGTGATGCCTCCTGCGGCCGCGATCCCTGCACCAAATGCAACGAAGCCTGGGGTTGGTCAATCCCCGCAAGTGACAGGCATGTCTGACGCAGCTTTGGAAGAGACAAAAGTTGACTCAAAGCTTGGCACTTTGCGCCCTGGCCTTGCATATGTAGAAGGCGATTTCCCCGACAACATCCCTCCGATGCCCGCTGACTTTGCCGCTTCGCCACGCACGGTGCCTGCGTTTCAGGGTGCTGCTGACGGTGCACTGATTGCCAACCTTCGCGCGCCTGCACCGATTGTTGAGGAAGCTGCACCAAATAAACTGAAAGAAAACGGATCGAAAGCCACTGCAAAAGCCTTTGCACTTGCAGGAACGGCAGGTGGTGCAACCTTGGCTGGCGCACGCGGGTTAATGGCGAAGCGTGCAACAAAAGCCGAACCCCCAGCCGCACTGGAACCTGTCGTTGATGCCGCCATCTCTGCGCGCGAAGACGAAAAGCAGCGCATGACTGTCTTCGGTGCACGCAAGCCTCAGAAAAAGAAAGAAAACATCGCCGTCGGCGGTAAGCCGCGCTTCCTTGGCTTGATTCTTACTGCCATTCTTTTGCTGTTTTTGGTGACTGTCGCGGCCTGGGCCTCTGTCTTTTTGGACGATGGTCTGGCTCGCTTTTTTGGTGGCGATAATCGCAACAAAGCAATTGCAGAACTGCCTAATCCAGATGCTGAGAAAGATAACGAGGCGTTGATAGAACTGGCGTCCTTGCCCACTGGTGAAGACGATGTCTTGATTGAAGACCTCCCGCTGAGGAACGAAGGGCTTGCTCAGGTTGAGTCTGTGGCCCCAGTTATTTCACCAGAGGAAGCGGCCGCGAAATACGCCGCAACTGGCATCTGGCTCGCCACACCCGTGCAACCCGCATTACCGCCGCAAATCGCGCTAGATGACGTTTACCCAGCTTCGATTGATGCGCGCATTAGCGGTCAAGATGCCTTTGCATTAGAGCCTTTGACGCAGCCTCGTGATGCATTGCCTCAAGGTTTGACAGGACCGCCAACAGCGGGCTCCCAGTTCGCATTTGATGAAAATGGCCTTGTGCCTGCAACACCGGATGGCGCGATCACGCCGGAAGGCGCTTTGGTATTTCTGGGACGCCCCGCGCGCGTGCCACCAGCTGTTCCTGAGCGCCTTCGCACCGCTGCACTTACGCCGGCTGACGCACTTACGACGCCCGGCACGGAATTTGAGAGCGGCCTGTTCGCCTCTCTGCGCCCGAAAACGCGCCCCGAAACGTTGGTCGAAGACACTGAGCGCACGCAATTAGGTGGCAATTCTCGCGCAGAGCTCGCTAAGATTCGTCCAAAGCTGCGCCCACGCGTAGAAAAGGAAGTTGCGGAAACAGAATCCGCTGTCGTGCCTGCGACCCGTTTGGCCATTGCCAGTTCTCGTAAACCATCCCAACGACCGCGCAATTTTGCGCAGATCGTATCGCGCGCGCAAAAGCAGTCTGAGCGTCAGACAGAACAACAAGCAACTCAAGTCGCAGCGGTTGCGCCCAGAACTGTCAAACCGCGCATTCCATCCAGCGCATCTGTCGCCAAAACAGCAACCGTCAGAAATGCAATCAATCTCAGCCGCGTAAACCTTATTGGTGTTTACGGCAAACCTTCCAGTCGACGCGCGCTGGTTCGGCTTTCGAGCGGGCGCTACAAGAAAGTGAAAGTCGGCGATCGTGTCGATGGTGGACGTGTTTCTGCGATTGGCGAAGGTCAACTTATTTACACAAAACGGGGTCGTAATGTGACCTTGAGAATGCCCAAAGGCTAAAAGTCCCAGTTTAGCAGACCTGCCACACCTGCGCGAAAAGAAGTCAGCATGTTAGATGACATAGACAAAAAACTGCTTGCCGCACTCCAAAGCAACGCACATTACACCGCCCAAGATCTTAGCGAACGGCTTAACCTGTCAGCCAGCCAAGCGGGACGACGCCGTCAAAAGCTGGAAGCAGATGGGTATATCAGTGGCTATCATGCGCATCTTGAAGCGTCTCGCATTGGCCTCACGGTTCAAGCGTTTGTTCAAGTTCAGCTTAGATCGCATGGCCCCAAAGAAGCGCGCAGTTTCGCGAGTCTTGCCGAAGTACGGCCAGAAATTATTAGCGTTTGGACGTTAACGGGGGATTCCGACTATCTTTTGCGCATTTATTGCTCAGATCTCAGCAGCTTAAATCAACTTATCCACGATGTTATTCTTCCACATCCTGCTGTAGCCCGCGTGCAAAGTCAGATAGTTATGGACCAATTGAAGCAAGACGCGCCGCTTCCGACCTGAGCGCGCCAAAGTTGAAAGTGCTCGATGGAAGGCTTTTTATTTTCAGCGTCGATCTATCTGGGGGCCGCCGTCATTGCGGTTCCCGTTGCTGCACGCTTGGGCCTCGGCTCAGTGCTTGGATATTTGGCAGCGGGCATTCTGATCGGTCCGCTTTTGGGATTGGTGGGTGCAGAAACGAAGGATCTGCAACATTTCGCTGAGTTTGGCGTAGTGATGATGCTCTTTCTGATCGGGCTAGAACTGGAACCTCGCGCGCTTTGGGATATGCGACATCGTTTGATTGGGTTGGGCGGATTGCAAATTACGCTCACGACCCTTGCGATCATGATTGGCGCAATGGCACTCGGATTTTATTGGTCTATTGCTTTGGCGGTTGGCCTGATTTTCGCGCTGTCTTCTACCGCAATCGTGCTACAAACTCTTAGCGAAAAGGGTCTGATGCGCACTGCGGGCGGGCGTTCTACGTTTTCTGTTCTATTGACGCAAGATATTGCAGTTATCCCGGTCCTCGCGATTCTACCGCTTCTCGCGCTACCCAAAGCAATGACGCTGAGCGCAGATGGCTCGATCAATCGCCACATCGGCGACCAACACGGTGCGGATCATACCACACTCAACTTAACCTCGGACCTACCGGGCTGGGGCGTTACACTTATCACTTTGGGTGCAATTGCTGCGATTATTCTTGCAGGCGTTTACCTCGCACGGCCTGTGTTTCGCTTTATCCATGCGAGCCACTTGCGCGAAATGTTCACCGCGCTGGCGCTCTTGATCGTGGTTGGGATCTCGTTCCTGATGCTGCTCGTTGGCCTTTCACCCGCCCTTGGCGCATTCCTTGCAGGCGTGGTTCTGGCGAACTCCGAGTTCCGGCACGAACTTGAAACAGACATTGAACCCTTCAAAGGTCTTCTGCTTGGCCTGTTCTTCATCACCGTTGGTGCTGGCATCAACTTTGCTGTTCTGGAGCGCGATACGATTGCGATCTTGAGCTTGACCGCAGCCGTCATCCTGATCAAAGGCCTCGTCCTTTATGCGCTGACGCGGATTTTCAAGCTACACGGTCAAGATCGTTGGCTGTTTACGCTTGGTCTTGCACAGGCAGGCGAATTTGGCTTCATCCTAACCGCATTTTCCGTCGCGCAAGATGTCATCCCAGTCAGCCTTTCGGAACGCATTTTGTTGATCATCGCACTCTCGATGTTGATCACACCACTTTTGTTCATCCTGATGGAAGTAATCAACAAGCGTTTTCGCGGCGCAAACCAAGACATCACGCATGACGAGATCGATGATGAAGGGCCTGTCATCATTGCCGGCGTCGGTCGATTTGGTCAAATTGTGAACCGCCTGGTCGGCTCAGCGGGGTTCAAAACTATCGTGATTGATCATGACATAAAAACCATCGAATTGATGCGCCGCTTTGGATTCAAAGGGTTCTTCGGTGATCCAACACGCCCCGACATGCTGCGCGCGACTGGATTGGCCAATGCGCGCGTCCTAGTAGTGGCGCTTGATGATCCCGCGGCAACTTTGAAACTGGTGCTCTATGCGCGTAAAGAGCGCCCCGATTTACACATAATCGCGCGCGCACAGGATCGCAGTGATGTTTTTCGCCTCTATGGCGCAGGCGCGAATGATATTGTGCGCGAGATGTTTGACAGTTCTCTACGCGCAGGCCGCTATGTACTTGAGAATATTGGATTAACTGAGTTCGAAGCGGCAGAAGCCGAAAAAACCTTTTATGCCCACGATCGTCATGCGATCCGCGAGTTGGCCGAAGTCTGGGATCCAGATACGCCATCAGGCGAAAACAGAGCTTATATCGCGCGGGCGAAGGACCTGGAGCGAGACCTAGAAGCCTCGCTCCTCACAATTTTGGAAGCGCGTAAATCCGGGGATTAGCCCGCTGCGACGCCTGCCTCAGCGAAAGTCGCCATGCCAGAATGGCACTCGACTGCTGCGACGAGAACATTGATAGCAAGCGTAGCACCGGAGCCCTCACCGAGACGCATGTCAAGGGACAAGATCGCCTCTTTATCAAGTTCTGCCAGAAGCTTACCGTGCGCGCCCTCTTGGCTCAGATGTCCTGCAACCACGTGATCAAGCGCCCCATTCTGGGCTTTCGCAAGACAGGCCGCAGCGGCGGTGCAGATGAACCCATCCATGATCACAGGAATGCGCTTGGCACGCGCGCTCACAATTGCGCCCGCCATTGCCGCAAGTTCACGCCCACCCAAGCAGCGTAAGATTTCCAGCGCGTCTTCACTTGCGTGCAGCGCCGCGCCTTCCGCGACAACCCGCGTTTTGTTAGCTAATCCTGCATCATCAACGCCCGTGCCCCGCCCTGTCCAATCCGCAGCGTCACCTCCAAAAAGCGCCGTTGCAATTGCAGCAGCAGAAGTGGTGTTGCCGATGCCCATTTCACCCACGACCAGCATTTCCGTGTCAGCGTCCACAGCGTTCCAGCCTGTTGTAAGTGCAGCCACAACCTCAGCCTCGCTCATCGCCGCCTCTTTGGTGAAATCTGCCGTAGGCGTATCGAGATCCAGCGCATGTACGCTCATCTCTGCCCCTGCCACACGGCTTAGTTGGTTCACAGCAGCGCCGCCATGTTCAAAATTTGCAACCATTTGCACTGTCACTTCGGGTGGAAAGGCTGAAACCCTCTGTGCCGTTACACCATGGTTGCCTGCAAAAACAATTACTTGGCGCTTGCCAACGCTGGGCCGATCCGTACTACGCCACCCACCATACCAAATCGCCAACTCTTCAAGACGGCCCAAAGCGCCGGGCGGTTTGGTCAATTGGCCGTTGCGCTCTTGCGCGCCTGCAACAGCGTTTGCATCAGCGTTTGGCATCGCCGCGAGCAGCGCGTGAAACTCGGCTAAAGAAGAAAATGTACTCATGATCGGCTCTTTCGTTGTAAGCATCTTTGTATCTGTGTTTAACGTGCTCTGCATAAGCGACAAGGTAGGAACGACCCTTTTGGCACAGCAAAACGACCTCTTAAAAGATATCGCGCTGGCACTGAGCTTGCTCACACGGCTCCCGATCCGATTAGATGAAGACGCTTACGCCCAGAGCGCGCGCGCGGCTTGGGCCTATCCGCTGGTTGGGGTGGTGACCGGTTTGATCACCTGCATCGCTGCGAAACTTGCGCTTTGGATCGGTTTGCCCCTATGGAGCGCTGCTATCTTGGCGTTGGCCGCTGGCATCGTCGTGACGGGCGCAATGCATGAGGACGGTTTGGGCGATTGCGCCGATGGGTTCTGGGGTGGTTGGGACCCTGCGATGCGGCTGAAAATCATGAAAGACAGTCAGATCGGCACTTATGGTGTTTTGGCTTTAGGGATCACTTTGGCCCTGCGTGTTGGCGTGCTGGTAGAGCTGTTGCGCTTTGACAATTGGGCGCTACCGTTGGTTGCGGTTCACGTTGCGTCGCGCGCTGTGATGCCTGCGATTATGACGGCACTGCCTCACGCCCGTGACGTTGGTCTGTCCAAATCTGTTGGCGTTGTCTCTATGCATTGTGCACAAATTGCGGCTGGGGTCGGAGTACTCGCTTTAATATTTACGTTTGGGTTTTACGGGATTGCGATGGCGCTTGTTGCCGCGATCTGCGCTTATTTTTGCATAACGCTGACTCGCGCAAAGATCGAAGGTCAGACTGGTGACGTCTGCGGCGCAAGCCAGCAAGTCACTGAAGCGGCACTGCTTCTTACCCTACTGGCGGGCTAAAATAGAAAAGCCGCGCTTCCTCCCAAAAGCGCGGCTTTCCCTGTTCCCTGAAAAGTCGGCCTAAGCGGCAGCAACAACTCGGGACATCAAAACGTCAGTGATCTGACGTGCGGCGGCGTCTTCATCGCCCCCTTGAACAGCACCAATCTCGCGGGTTAAACGCTCAAGCGCGGCTTCATAAAGCTGACGCTCTGAATAGCTTTGCTCGCGCTGATCATCGGTACGGTGCAAATCTCGTACAACTTCTGCAATCGCAATCAAATCGCCAGAATTAATCTTTTGCTCATATTCCTGCGCGCGACGCGACCACATGGCGCGTTTCACTTTCGCTTTGCCTTTGAGCGTTTTCATTGCGTGGGCGACTTCATCGCCCGTGCTGAGCGAGCGCATACCAATGTCGATGGCTTTATGCGTCGGTACGCGCAGGGTCATTTTATCTTTTTCGAATGCGATCACGTAAAGTTCTAACTTAACGTCTGCGACATCTTGCTCTTCGACGGAGACCACTTTGCCCACGCCATGCGCGGGGTACACAACAAATTCGTTAATGCGAAAATCGAGGTTCTTTGATTTGCTCATTATGGGCTTTCCTCAGCTCATTTAGGATCATCAGACACGTCAAAAGCGCACGCACAGGCATCAGCCAGCTCAGCACGCTTTGTATAGGTTTTACTATCTCGCGGGAGGGCAGAAACAGATCAGTGTCAGGTAATTATTTATCATTTGATGAAGTCCTTATCATAAAAATGCTCCCCTCACCAGTAGTGCGTGCAAGATACGTTAACATCCAGTACACCCCGCATTCGCAGGCCCAAAGCGTAAAAAAGGTGCTACGCACGCACCTTTTCAAAATCGCATAGGTGATTCGGTGTATCTAGCCACCCTCACCAGGTTTCTCAGAAAAGTATTTCTCAAGCTTTCCTTCTTCACCGTCACGCTCTTCCGCGTCAGGAAGCTGGTCTTTCTTGGTGATAATGACAGGCCACATCTCGGAATACTTGCGGTTAAATTCAACCCATTTTTCCATGTCCGGTTCTGTGTCAGGACGGATCGCATCGGCAGGACACTCGGGTTCGCATACGCCACAATCGATGCACTCATCTGGGTGAATCACCAGCATATTTTCACCCTCGTAGAAGCAGTCCACAGGGCAGACTTCGACGCAGTCTGTGTATTTGCAGGCGATGCAGCTGTCGTTAACAATGTAGGTCATGAATCGTGCCTCAATCGAAGTTGCGGACTTGCTAATCCAAGCGGGTGGATCATTCAAGCTCTCCGCGTTTGATTTGCGCGCCAAGCTTTCGGTCCGCCTTGCTTGGGCGACCACCGCGTTCTGCATAAGATTTGCCAATATCGCGCGGTTGCGGCGGGCTAAGATCGGTATATAGAGCTTGCGCCTCGGGCGCAGGACCACGCCGCATCCCGATGGCGTCCACTTGAATAACGCGAATGTGATTGCCTTGGGGGAATGTCAGAACATCGCCAACTTTGATTGTGGCGGAGGTTTTGATCACCTTGTCGCTGTTCACCCGTAGGTGCGAACCTGTGATGAGTTTGGCCGACAGGCTACGGGTCTTAAAGAACCGCGCCTGCCAGAGCCATTTGTCAGCGCGCAGCTTTTCAACTGTTTCGCTCACTTTTTAAAGGCCAATCCCACCAAAGCCGCTGCAAACGGGTTATCGGGATCGATCTTTTTCTCGGACTTGGGCGGGCGTGCAGAGAAGTTTTGCGCTTTGTTGCCACCTTGAGGTTTCCCGCGAGGTTTGCCTTTGCCCTTGGGAGCGCCGCCTTGCTTGCGAGGACGACTGTCCGCGTGCTTTTGCTGACGCGCACGGCCCCATGTAAACGTGTAGAACACCTCCATCTCGGGCGGTGTGTCTTCTTTTGGGGCGTCTTCAGCCTCAGCCTCAGCGGGGGCGTCTTCGACCTTAGCTGTCTCATCCACAGCCACAACAGGCGTCACTTTAACTTTCTCGCGCTCGCCTTTTTCCGCTTTATATCCGAGACCTTGCATAAGATCCGCGAATTGCTCCAAAGTCATACCTGTGATAGAAAGCATATCTGCATTGCCTTCGAACCCACCACGACTGTCCTCGGTGCGTAGCATGTCTGCAAGGCGTTCCAGCATATCAATACGGATCGCACGGGCCCCAGCAGCGCGGTAGCCAGACATCAAATGGTAGCCCGCTGGTGCGTGTTCATCAGACGGAACCGTCACCAAACCGGGGGGCGGCGATTCTGGGAATTCTTGATGACCCGCGGCCAAAGACCACAGCACAAGACGCAAACGCGTCGGCGCAGGCTTCAAAAGCAAAGACATAAAAATGGTGAACTGACCAAAGCGAATGCCATGTTTGCGCAGCGCGCCGCGTGCATCTTGATCAAGCGCTTTAACATCCTCGGCTACGTCGGAACGCGCGACGAGCCCCAAAGCTTCCACCAAACGGAAGCCAAAGCCACGCGCCATGCCGGAAAGCTCTTCATCGCGTTGCAGGTTCAGCAAAGGCTCCATATGCAGCGCGATCTTGCGGTCAATGAAATGCTGCAAACGACGCGTGACTTTTTCAATCACATCTGCGCCTGCTTCATCATCAACAAACGCTTGGACCTGAGGTTTCAAAGCCTCGGGGCCCGCGGCCAGTTTACCGACCGCATATTCGCCCCACATGAGGCCACCCTGCTCGGTAAAATCAATCTCTGTATCGGGTGCGTTGTAAAAACGGTCCGCGCGCAAATGGAAATGTGGGGTTAACGCAGCCACGGAGGCCGCGCGCAATGTCTTTTCTTCGGCACCGCTCGCGGACTTATCCTGCGAAAAACGGAACCCTTCCAAACGACCCACGAATTCACCTTCGACGGTCACTTCACCTTTATCGTTTACTTCGGCCAAAAGGGCCTCCTTTTGTTTGAGCCGGCGCAAAAGCACGGATGTGCGCCGGTCCACAAATCTTTGGGTCAAACGCTCGTGCAGCGCATCTGACAAGCGGTCTTCTACAGCGCGCGTCTGCGAACGCCAATGGTTTTCGTCATTTGTCCAGCCAGAGCGTTGAGCCACGTAAGTCCAAGTGCGAATAAACGCGAGTCGTTTGGAGAGCGTATCGATGTCACCCTCTATGCGGTCAATGCGTTTGATTTGCCTTGCAAGCCAGTCATCGGGGATGCGGCCAAGCTCATGAAGATAGTTGAAAATGCCCTCAAGCAGGTTGGCATGTTCGGAATTGCTGATGCCGCGAAAGTCAGGCACGCGGCACACATCCCAAAGGAGTTGCACCGATTTGGCATCGCTCGCACGCGCCATGACTTCGGTCTCGCCTGCTAGGGTTTTGAGCACCCGAAGATCATCGGCTTCGCGCGATTTCACCAAACGGTCATCATGGCTTGGCTGTTCCAGCGAGGCGATCAGTGCATCAAGACGGCCCATCTGTAACTTGGGATTGCGCCATTGCAGTTTGCCAACAGGTTGAAAGCGATGTTCGGTAATGGCGCGCACCAACTCATCATGGAGCGGTGGCGCTTCGCCAGTCACACCAAAAGTGCCCGGCTTCATCCCACGTCCAGCCCGCCCTGCTATCTGCGCAAGCTCGTTTGCCATCAGCGGGCGCATACGTTGGCCGTCAAATTTGCTCAGTGAAGAAAACGCCACGTGATCAATATCAAGGTTAAGCCCCATGCCAATCGCATCGGTCGCTACGAGAAAATCCACATCGCCGTTTTGATACATTTCCACCTGCGCATTACGCGTGCGCGGCGACAAAGCGCCCATAACAACAGCCGCTCCTCCCTTTTGACGGCGGATCAATTCAGCAATGGCGTAGACGTTTTCCACAGAAAAACCCACAATTGCGCTACGCGGACGCATGCGGGAAATTTTTTTTGGGCCAGAATACGTCAGCTCGCTCATGCGTTCCCGCGCTACGAATTGAGCATCAGGAATAAGCGACTGGATCGGGTCACGCATCGTGTCCGCGCCCATGAACAAAGTCTCATGCAGGCCACGCGCACTAAGCAAACGTTCCGTAAATACATGCCCTCGCTCTGGATCGGCGCAGAGTTGAATTTCATCGACAGCCAGAAAATCGGCCCCCATGCCTTGCGGCATTGCCTCGACAGTGCAGACCCAATACTGCGTGCGCGGCGGCACTATACGCTCTTCACCTGTTACCAACGCCACAACAGACGGCCCGCGCAAAGCGACGATGCGGTCGTAGACTTCGCGGGCCAAAAGACGCAAAGGCAGGCCAATAACACCTGTGCGATGCGCCAACATACGCTCGATCGCGTAGGTAGTTTTGCCCGTATTGGTCGGCCCTAGAACCGCGATGATGCGTGATTGCGCGGCCATATCTGCCCCAAACTCGATATTAATTTAGAGGGCTGGACCTTTGACTTCAGTCTCCAACCGCTCCATCGCTTCGAGTACGGTCGTGTGATGCGGATGTATAGTCAGAACTTGCTCATAGACCTCATACGCGCGCTTTGGATCGCCCAATTGCTCGAAAATCGCGCCTAAACCTTGGATCGCATCAAAGTGCTGGGGGTTAAGCGTCAAAGCTCGTTCAAGATCTTCAAGCGAGGGACCATAAAGTTCCTGCTGATACAGCGCGCTCGCACGCATATGCCAGCCTTCCGCAAAATCAGGGGCATGATCTATGAGGGCAGTCAAATGCTCGACCGCTACCTTAGGCTTTTTCGCGCCCAGCGCATCGCGCCCGCGTTTCAACAGTAAGTCGGCCGAAGCAGAACCAGAACGCGCCCAATCGCGTTTGATTTGCTTGGCGATTTTTGCGGCCTCCCCCGCATTCGCGTCGCGTAACTGCCCCAAGAGAACTTGCGCGTTAACGTCTGTCGCACTCTTGTGAGGCACGTCTTGCGCAATAGCGGGTAAGCTACAGGGTGACGTAAACAGCACCAGCGTCACACCGATCGTGCCGCTAAGTTTACGTAAATATGCCGCAAGGTAAGGTTTGCGCGTGGGGAATCGCAGTCTCATACAAAAGAGTGTAGCGCATGATAGGCAAGATGCCAGATGCAATGAGATAACGAAGCGGAGAGCGACATGAGCAATATTATTAATGCAGCCGTTACGGCCCTGAATGAAAAGCTGGCAGGCGCAGATTTCGATGGCAGTGCAAAATTCGAGATTGAAGGTGAAGGCGCTGTTCGGATTGATGAAACTGGTGCTTCGGCGTCCGATGCAGACGCGGATGTGACGCTGACAGCAAATGCGGAAACGTTCCAAGCGATCCTAGAAGGCGAGCAAAACGCGACTGCCGCGTTCATGACCGGCAAGCTATCCGTCGATGGTGACATGGGCATGGCGATGAAACTTGGCGCAGTGCTGAGCTAGGATAAACAGACATGACTGACGCACCCTATCACGCCAAAATTTGCAATGGTCCGGCAAGCGGCTACGCGCTTTGGCGCGAAGCATCGGACGGGGTGCGTCTGCGCATTGGGCTGTGGCCCTTGGATGGGGCCACGGATACTGTGCTGATTTACACTGGGCGCACTGAATACATTGAGAAATACGCTCATGTTGCGGCGGACTTGCACGCCGCTGGTTACGCGGTTGCGACGGTAGACTGGCGTGGCCAAGGGCTGTCAGATCAATTGATTGATGAGCCACTGCGCGGTCACGTCGGCACGTTCCAAGACTATCAAAAAGATGCACAAACCCTGATAGGTACCATGGCGCAACAAGGAATGCCTCCTGCGAAAGCCTTGTTAGGCCATTCGATGGGTGGGTGCATCGCCCTGCGTTCCATCATCGACGGTCTCCCTGTAAAGGGCGCGCTTTTCTCGGCACCGATGTGGGGGATTCTCATGTCCCCCACACTGCGCCCTGCCGCATGGGTCTTATCGCGCGCAGCGGATTTATTTGGCGTTGGAAGCACACTAACCCCAGGCACCAACGCGCGCAGCTTTATCCTGAATCAGCCGTTTAAGAACAACACGCTGACCCGCGATCCCGAGATGTGGAAATTGATGGGCGATCAAATTCGTGCAGTCCCCGGGCTGGAACTTGGCGGCCCTAGCTTGCATTGGCTGCGAGAAGCACTGCTAGAATGTAACGCGATCATGAACGCCCCTGTGCCCACGTTGCCGGCCCTAACGTTTCTTGGCGATAACGAACGCATTGTTGATGCCAGCGCCGTGCACACGAAAATGGCCTCATGGTCGAGCGGCAGGTTACGCATGGTCGAAAATGCGGAGCACGAAGTCTTCATGGACAACCCCACGATCCGCGCGACCTTGACCAAAGAGGCCGTCGCTTTTCTCGACGCCCTCTGAATAATAAATCCACTGCGGTAGCATCACGCGTTTTGCGCTCTATGTTCCTGGGCATGGCTTCAGACCCGCTCATCACCTTCACGGACCGCGGCATTTATTGCCCCCGCGCAGCTCTCTATGTCGATCCGTGGAAACCTGTGACGCGCGCGCTTATCACCCATGGACACGCAGATCACGCACGAGCAGGCCACGCAAGGTACATGTGTACAACAAGTGCAGCCCCCGTGATGCGCCACAGGCTGGGTAGCATCACGCTCGACACAATTGACTACGGGCAAACGGTGGCCGTGAATGGCGTCGAGATCTCGTTTCACCCTGCGGGCCATGTGATCGGATCTGCGCAGATCCGCCTAGCCTACAAGGGCGAAATCTGGGTCGTGTCTGGTGATTACAAAACCGAAGATGACGGCATCAGCGAAGCCTTTGAGCCAGTGCGCTGCACACATTTCATCTCTGAATGCACCTTCGGCCTGCCCATTTTCAAGTGGGAGCCTCAGACCGTGATCGCAGAGCAAATCAACACATGGTGGCACAAGAATGCGCAAGCCGGGGTGAGCAGCATCATCGGCGCGTACTCACTCGGTAAGGCCCAACGCATTTTGTCCATGTTAGATACGGATATCAGCCCGATCCTGACCCATGGGGCGATCGAAGCCAGCAATGAAATCTTACGCGCGCAGGGCGTGCAGTTGCCGCCTACCACGCTGGTGACACCTGACTTGGACAGAAAAGCTTATAAAGGCGCAATGATCTTGGCACCACCTGCGGCACTTGGTTCGAACTGGGCGCGTGGGTTCGCAAAGCACTCTAGCGGTTTTGCCAGCGGGTGGATGCGGCTGCGCGGTGTGCGCCGTCGGCGCGCGTTAGATCAGGGATTTATCATCTCCGATCATGTGGATTGGAATGGTTTGCTGGACGCAATATCCGCGACAAATGCCGAAAATATCTACGTCACGCACGGCTACACGGACATCTTTGCGCGCCACTTAAACAGTATCGGATACAACGCTGCAATCGTAGAAACCGCGTTTGAGGGCGATAGTGAAGAGCCAGACGCAGCTGTCGAGAGCGACGCGTCATGAGAGACTTTGCAACAGTTTTCCAAGCCTTGGACGAAACCACCAAAACCAGCCGCAAGGTCGACGCGATCGCTCAGTATTTTGAGACCGCAGATGATGCGGATCGCTTATGGACCATCGCACTGTTCTCTGGTCGTCGCCCCAAGCGCGCGGTCACCACGACACAACTGCGCACTTGGGCGGCGGAGACCGCAGGCATTGATCTTTGGCTGTTTGAGGAATGCTACCCGATTGTCGGTGATCTTGCCGAGACGATTGGGCTTATCTTGCCAGTCAACTCACAGCACTCCAACAAGGGGTTGACCCATTGGATCGATGCATTGGCCAGCTTTAAGGACGCTGATGAAACAGCCAAGAAAGACTTCGTACTAAACGCGTGGGATACCCTTGGTGGCACTGAGCGATTTTTGTTTAACAAGCTGATAACAGGTGGATTTCGCGTTGGGGTTTCACAAAAACTTATGACCCGTGCCCTTGCACGCGCCACAGGCAAAGACGAGGCTGAGCTGGCACACCGTTTGATGGGCAATTGGACACCGCAGAGCACGGACTTCCATACATTGATCGAAGCGGATGATCCCGAAAGTGCGTTGTCTCGCCCCTATCCATTCTATCTAGCGCATGGTTTAGACGGCGCGCCCGACGATCTTGGCGCTGTTGAGGACTGGCACCCCGAATGGAAATGGGACGGTATTCGCGGGCAAGTCATACTGCGCGGTGGTACACATTTCGTGTGGTCGCGCGGCGAAGAACTGATGACGGACCGCTTCCCCGAATTCATGCGTTTGCTGGATTATCTGCCTTCGGGCACGGTTCTTGATGGTGAAATACTGGGTTGGAAAGACGCGCAACCCCTGCCGTTCGCAGATCTGCAAAAACGGATTGGTCGCAAGACGACGCCCGCTAAATTGCTGCGCGACACGCCTGTTATTCTATACGCTTACGACCTTCTGGAATGGGAGGGCGAAGATATCCGTAATCACCCATTCTTAGAGCGGCGCGCGCTTTTGGATACTACTCTGAGAGATGTGCCAAGCGACGCACCGATCAAGCTATCCCCGCAGATTAAAGCAAAGACGTGGGAAGACCTCGCGCAAACCCGCGCCGAAGCCCGTGCACATCATGCGGAAGGACTGATGTTAAAACGCAGTGACAGCCTTTACCTGGCAGGGCGCAAGAAAGGTGATTGGTGGAAATGGAAGCTTGATCCTCTGACCATAGATGCAGTGATGATCTACGCACAATCGGGCCATGGGCGGCGTGCGACCCTTTTCACGGACTACACTTTCGCCGTTTGGCAAGGCAACGATCTGATCCCGTTCACAAAGGCCTATTCAGGCCTGACCGATGCGGAGTTTCGCCAGATCACCGCATGGGTGCGCAAGAACACGCTGCAACGTTTTGGTCCCGTGCGACGGATTCCGCCCGAACATGTGTTCGAGATCGCTTTCGAAGGCATCCAACGCAGCACGCGTCATAAATCCGGTGTCGCCCTGCGCTTCCCACGCATGTTGCGGTGGCGACAAGATAAAGCGGCACAAGATGCCAACAGCCTTGATGATCTTAAAGAAATGTTACGTCTCTATGGCTAAGCCCTTCACCAGAACGAGCATCTCGCGTTTTAGGGGTTTAACTCGCGGCGCGCATGCCTAGGTTATGGGCCAAAGATATATGAGGTTTTCGATGTTCCAACTTCCCTTCCCCGTTCGTGACGCCAATGCTGGCGGTGGTCCGGATCCCCTCGGCAATCTGCCAGAATGGGATCTCAGCGATCTATATTCGGATGAAAATGCCCCCGAACTAAAGCGCGATCTGGATTGGCTCGAAGAGGCTTGTGCTAGTTTCGCGCGCGACTTTGAGGCCAAGCTAGCAAACCTCGACGCGGCTGAGCTACTTGATTGCGTGCTGCGCAATGAACGTATCAATTCGATTGCGGGGCGCATTATGTCCTTCGCAGGCTTGCGCTATTACCAGCTGACCACGGATGCTGATCGCGCTAAATTCATGTCCGACATGCAGGAAAAGATTACCAATTTCACCACGCCTTTGGTCTTTTTCACACTTGAACTTAACCGCCTTGAGGATACCCAACTTAACGCGCATTTCGCTGCGAACACAGACCTTGCCAGATACAAGCCTGTATTTGATCGCATCCGTGCGATGAAGCCGTATCAACTAAGCGATGAATTGGAAAAATTCCTGCACGATCTTGGCGTTGTAGGTGATGCGTGGGAACGCTTGTTCGATGAAACAATTGCAGGCCTCAGCTTTGAGGTGGACGGCAAGACCCTCAATATTGAGGGCACTTTAAATTTGCTGACGGAGCAAGATCGCTCCAAGCGCGAAGCGGCCAGCCGCGAAGTTGCGCGTGTGCTTGGCGAGAATGTCAAAACATTCGCGCGCGTTCACAACACGCAAGCCAAAGAGAAAGAAATCATTGATCGCTGGCGCGGCATGGAAACCCCGCAAACGGGCCGCCACCTGAGCAATCACGTGGAACCCGAAGTCGTCGAAGCGCTGCGCACAGCCGTGGTCGAAGCCTATCCGAAACTCAGCCACCGCTATTATGAGATGAAACGCGGCTGGCTCGGCCTTGAACGCATGGAAGTTTGGGATCGCAACGCCCCCTTGCCAATGGAAGACACCGCAATCGTCGGCTGGGACGCCGCCGAGGCCACAGTGATGGACGCCTATAATGCATTCGATCCACGCATGGGCGAGATTGCCAAACCCTTCTTTAGAAAAGGTTGGATCGATGCAGGCGTGAAACCCGGCAAAGCCCCCGGCGCATTTGCACACCCGACGGTCACCGATGTGCACCCTTATGTGATGCTCAACTATCTCGGAAAACCACGCGATGTGATGACCTTGGCCCATGAGCTCGGGCACGGCGTGCATCAGGTTCTGGCCGCAGGTCAGGGCGAAATGCTCTCCTCCACGCCTTTGACTTTGGCGGAAACAGCAAGCGTGTTTGGCGAAATGCTCACTTTCCAAAAGATGCTGGAAAAGGCAGAGACACAGGCCGAGCGCAAAATCCTGCTCGCGGGAAAAGTCGAGGACATGATCAACACGGTCGTTCGCCAGATCGCCTTTTATGACTTTGAGTGCAAACTCCACGACGCCCGTCGCGGCGGCGAACTGACCCCCGAGGATATCAATGCCCTTTGGATGAGCGTGCAAGCCGAAAGCTTAGGGCCAGCATTTGATTTCGTCGATGGCTATGAGACTTTCTGGGCCTATATCCCGCACTTCGTGCATTCCCCCTTCTATGTCTACGCATATGCCTTCGGCGATGGACTCGTGAATGCGCTATACGCAGTCTACCGAGAGGGCGATGAAGGGTTTGAAGAAAAGTACTTCGACATGCTCAAAGCGGGTGGCTCAAAGCACCACAAAGACCTGCTTGCACCCTTCGGCCTTGATGCCTCTGATCCGAAATTCTGGGACAAAGGTCTATCAATGATCTCAGGTATGATCGACGAATTGGAAGCAATGGACTAGACGTTCAGATCGCTCACTTATCAGCCGCGCAGACATGGTCTTGCGCGGCTTTTTTATGCACTCACTGCAACACAAACGGCTGCGCCAGCCACTCATAAAGTGCTTCTGTTGTCGCATCCGGGTTTTCCAACGTCGGCAAATGCCCTGCGTTCGAAATGACCTTCAATTCCGCATAAGGAATGAGTTCCGCCATAAAAACATGGCGTTTCACGGGACAAAGCGCGTCATGCTCCCCACATAAAACAAGCGCGGGAACTTTGCATTTCCGCAGGGTTGATTGCTGATCGCGACGCCGTTGCAAGGCACGCGATTGGCGAACGAATACCTCTGGCCCCATGATCGCAGCCATATCCATCACTAGGTTCAACACATCTACTCGTCGTGGACCGGGTGCCAGATAATTCGGTTTCATTTCTTCGCGCATGACTTCTGACAAACGCCCAGAGCGCGCGCCAATAATTTGCGGCTCGCGTGCTGCGGCCGCTTGCGGCGTTTCGGGTAAAGGGTTGGTGTCCATCAAGGCGATGCGCGTCACCCGCTCGGGCGCACGACGCAATATTTCCATCGCGACTATGCCGCCCATCGACAATCCTGCCAGCGCAAATTTTGTAGGCAACACGTCCAGCAAGTCAGAGGCAATTTCTTCAATCCGTTCGCCTTGCGAAATCGGTGCGCACATGACCGCACGGTCCGACGACAATTCAGCGATCTGTGGTCCAAACAACCGCGCATCACACATCAATCCAGGAAGAAAAACTACAGGTTCGTTCATCACGGATCCTTAAAAATATGATGCCACAGCTTGATCAAAGACTTATCTGCTCACGTCACAAGCGCAAGCCGATAGCTGCACATTGCGCGGATAAATTACCCCGCAGTCCAACCGCCATCCACGAGAATTGAAGTCCCAGTAATCATGCCCGATGCATCTGACGCCAAAAAGACTGCCGCGCCCATAATGTCCTCGACCTCGCCCACACGAGGCAACTTAATCTTGCTATCAATCCATGCGCGTTTTTCAGGATCTTCAAAAGTCGGCTTGGTCAATGGCGTTAGGATAAAGGTTGGACAAATAGAATTCACACGGATGCCAGCGGACCCAAATTCAATGGCCATCGCTTTGTTCATCCCCTCAATCGCATGTTTACTGCCACAATATACCGCACGCTCGACGCCGCCCACATGAGCCATTTGGCTGGAAATCTGGATGATTGACCCGCCTTTGCCGTGGGCAATCATTGCTTTTGCGGCTTGTTGCGCAATAAAATAAGCCGCACGCACGTTAATCGACATAACTGCATCAAAATCGTCCTCCGTCGTCTCCACCGCAGGGCTATGGCGCGCCAAACCAGCAGAGTTCACAACGATGTCATAGGGCTGCGCTTCAAAAACTTCGCGCACGGCGTCCGTGTGCGTCACATCCAAAGCTAACGCACGCGCAGAGTAGCCTGCCGCACTCACAGCGCTTACGACGTCGTTCAACACTTCAGCGCGACGTGCAACAAACGTTACATCCGCGCCCGCTTCAGCCAAAGCAACCGCACAAGCCATGCCAATGCCGCTGCTTGCGCCCGCAACCAAGGCGCGTTTGCCATCAAGGCGGAAGGAGGGGGTTGCCGGTAGGGTCATATCATAGCCTTTATCATCCAGGAGTTTTCACGATATGCCCGTACAAACACGCTGTCTAGCTGATGTTCAAACCACGAAACTCGGGGAAATCAGCATAACGTTTCTGGCGTTCTACCATGAGTTCGGCCGGACTTGCATGCGCCTGCAGCAAGGTCCCTTTGGGAGCAATATAGCTGTCAATCCGCCGGCGCACATCCGGTCGCCATGTCGGATTGAACGCGCAAAGCTTGGGGAAAAACCAAGCCTCCGCAAAAGGGAGATGATCATAAAGCCAAAACGCCATGTCTCGCCAATCGCGCCCTTGCTCATAACGCTCTGCAAACCAAGGAATCACAATGGACGCGCCCGCCACTTCCACATCGCGCAGATCCCAAATGTGACACTCCAATGGATAGTCATTACGTGCACAGTTCAAACGATGCGCATTGCCAAATGCGTTTAATTCTGGCGAACGATAGCCGGAGCGCACTGCAACCCGACCAAATGTCTCTTCTAATGGATCAAGCAGTTCTGTGCAAAATCGCCGTCCCCTTTCAATCGCGAGATTAGGATCCTCTGGAATATTGCGGATCTGATGGAAATTCCCAATCTCAGAATACAGAAATTCCCGCATGTAAAAATACTTAGAAAGCCGCACACGCCCCAAAGTCTCAAGCGACCACATAGATGCAGGCTTACGCATCAGCGGCCTTCAAACCAGATCACATAGATCGCCTCGATCATAAGCCTCACCTTCTTTGGTCTAAAAACACCTCGGGGTTTGGGGCAGCGTCCCATTCCTCTGCGACTTCACGGTTTTTCGTCGGGCTTACGCCCTGATCATTATCTGAAATAACAAACAAGGCTGGTATCTTGGCTTGCCCCAATTCCAAACCGTCCACTACTTTTACTAGCGCCGCCATCGGAAGCAAGACAACCGTCAGATAACTATTCGTACAATATGCAGTATGGTCGCCGTTGGAGACAGTAAAACTGCGCTCCGCCCCTGCGACGAGAGGCCCCCACCAGCGAAACCCTGGCGATGTCAAAATGACCGCAGACTCGGAGTTTATCGCAAAGTTCGGAGACACAAAAATCGCGCCTGCAACGTTTTCCATCAGATTCTCGCGCAGCGCCGCCGCCCCCATCAGCGTTCCACCCGTTGAAGTCGAGATCACCAGCACACTTTCACCTACAGCGCGCGCGACAGCTAACGCTTCGGCGGCGTCACACATCCAGTTACCTACATTGGCTTGCGCCATCGCTGCGCCGCTTCGTCCATGACCTGTCAAACGCGTGTATACCAAATTCGCGCCCAATGCCTCGGCGACTTTGTCAGGAACCGGACGGATT
>Ga0209199_1001953_pt1 | contig 23241 bp, 23 predicted proteins | sample COGITO_mtgs_1105_7_FD_184805 | JGI IMG/M metagenome (GOLD analysis project Ga0209199, IMG submission 184805) | Pelagic marine microbial communities from North Sea - COGITO_mtgs_110523 (SPAdes) (version 2) | ecosystem: Environmental > Aquatic > Marine > Epipelagic ...
TAAGAAGATCATCCAAGAAATGGATGATGCTGATTGGGAACGTGAAGAAGAAAGACGCAAAGCAAAGTAGTTCCATCGCAAAATTATTGGAGAAATTAATGACCTGTGGACCAATCTATCGAGTAATGACATATTTTGCCTTGATTATATGGTTGTCGATTGGTTGCGCGACAGGCGCGCGTGCTGAAAGTGTTCCTCAAGACGCTTGCCGAGACGCAATTACACTTAATGGAATATGTTGGCGAATGACAGTGCCTCAGATGATGCAGGACTTGGAGGGTCGAGGTTACAACTGCAAGCAAACCCGGGACGGATTTGAATGTAATGGCAATTCGTCAATGGTTATGGCGATTGAGAAGCAGGTCTTTTTTTCTTGCGAACAGTTTAATGCATGCAATGTCGGGTTTGCGGATTTAGCGCGTGCTATTGCAGAACAAAGTCCAGTAGCAGAGTTGCGTTACAAAAATACCGTCTTTGGAGGCAAATATTGTGGAATGGGCAGGATGGGGGACAATGTATGCGTTTTTGCAGGGAATGATATTGTGAGGGCATGGAGTGATAATACTAGAAGTTTTTTCAAAAAAAATATTGTTATGATTGAGCAAGGAGCGATTGCGTCAGGCGGTATAAAGTTGAACTGATATACAAAATTATTCGGTGGACGTACTGAGTGGGCACATACGCTAAATCACGTTAACAATTTTGCTTCGCGCCTCACTGTCTCCGTCTATGTATCGCTGCGTGACTGCTAAAGACGAATGACCTGCCAGTGCTTGAACATCTCTCAAAGACCCGCCAACCGTGCTGATCTTTCTCGCAGCGTTGGTAATGAAGGTCCTGCGTCCACTGTGCGATGAGCATCCGAACATACCCAAGTCGCGATACCAAATCTGAAACATGTTTACGACTGCTTGTGCTGAAGTTCGTTTTGATCGTTCAGTTGAAATAACAAAGGAAGAATTAAGATCAAAACGTTTGCACTGTTTAGATATTGCCAACATATCGATCAGATTTTTTTTGACTTGTTTGTTGAGTGGAATAATCCGACCTGATCGACCTTTTGTGGCAGTATCCGTAATATTGATTGTTTCGCTGATGTTGCCGTCTGAGTTAGTAATCATTGACCACTTTAGTCCGGCGATCTCAGTTGCTCGTAATCCTGCTTTGACCGAGAGTAGAAAAATTGTTTGATCTCTTAAACCGTGCCGTTTGGTCCTTAAATAGTTACTGATTGTTTCGACTTGATTTTTGGTCAGTGTCTTTGCTTGTTTGCTTAACGACATGTGTCACCTATTATATAAACTACTGATTCTAAATATAAAATAATAAGTTTGGAATGTAACTGGCGAAGTGAAAATTAAAAACAAAACCAGATCAATTCGTTATGACGACCTATTATAGATTTGTTATTCTATAATCAGTCCCGTTCACCGAGACGATCCCGTGAGCAGCGAGTGCGACGTGACCTGTGCGCTGATTGCACCGATCTGATTCCTTGTTGCGATCAGTCCGTCGATGACGTGAAGCAACGCAGTCACCATGTGATCAATCTTGGCGTCCACCACTTCTGTCTTTGCTGATCGCTGTAGTTCGTATCGTGCGCGTCCGTATGACGTTGTCGCCTGGTCTCCATATCGCTTACTTTGAGCGGCGTAAGAAGCGACTGCGCCCTTGCGGACCAATGTTTCGTCTAGTTGCCGATCAGCGACGTGTTGCCGAAAACTCTTCATCGTGTGCGAAGAATAACGACAGTGACGTTGCCCGAACCACGACTGACGTCATTCAACGCTGCTGAAATGTCAACGTCACGCGATTTGTCGTAGGGTTCCACGATGCTGATGCGGTCAATCTGCATACGCTGGATCGCGCGAACCAAGTCCGACTTTGTGCGTGGGTAAAGTGTATCTGAAATCATCTCTCACTCCATTCGCTACTTGAAAACCATCTTAACGGGCGACCGCTTTCTTTGATGGCGGAATGTTCCTGAACAAATTTTCGGATCATACGGTTTAATTCCGCTGTCATATTTGTCTGAAGATGCCGACACGTGACTTGAAATTCGTCCTTAAGCGGTTCCGAAATACGAAAATTTAGCAAGTTGTTTGCCTGCATTGCCACCTCCTTTGAGGTATATTTTTGTTATTTATAAAAATCAAAATCCCACAAATCCCTATCAACAGATAGGCGCAAGAAATTATATCAATATATAGTATTCAAATAGTTATTTTTATCAATATATTGTATTTCATGCAGCGATTTTGATCTTTTTCGAAAATTCACGACCACTCTTTATATCTAACCATAAACGTTATCAAAATATTGATATAGTTGATTGAGCGATAGACAAGCAGACAAGATAAACAATTAGACATCAACAGACCAAATACAGAATAATTCAATTAGAAATACGACCACAGTGACGACGCAATCTGCGCCATTGTCTTCCCTGCACGTCGTGATACAGCGCCACCAGTTGCCCTAGTTCGTCCGTGCTGAAATATTCTCCATTGCTATAATCACTCCCTTTAAATGTATGTTTATAGCGATACGTATTCTTAAACGGATACGATCCAATCTTGCGAATGTTATAATCGCGCTCCTTGTCGACATGCAGTTTTTGAATGTACAATCCACTATCACTGGTCTTTGTTAACGCATGTTCGCCGATATGATATTCGTTGCCAAATACCTTATCGATCTGCCTACGACTGAGATCCGTCACGCCATGCCAGTGAACGAATATGAATTCAGGTCGATCCATCCTTTGCTCCTGGACCATCTGCTTCATCTGCATCTTCTTAATTTCCGATCCGTCCGATTTTAGCAGATATCGATAATTTACCAGTTCGAATTCATACACCGCTTCGATCCAGAAATCATGCTTCTTCCTGATACGTTTCCAGCGCAGATCGTCTTGATGCAATACGCGATTGACGTCTTCGAGATTGAATTGAGCAAGACCAACCGGTGCAGTAACGTGCAACAGATCGTCGTTGCCGTAACCCTTGAAATTGACGCGATCAAAAATCTTTGCTGCTGCCGCCTTTGACGCCTGATCCCTGCAATGATGGCACCAGAGCGAACCACAACGCTGCCCCTGCTGACAGTTCGCGATTTGACGATAAACATCCTGCCTATCGACTTCATACAATGCTGCCTCAAGGCGCTTGAGCAGTTTACGTTGAGAAGCGCGATCACGAGCGTCATAGTTTGCCGCATCGATAAGTTCGCGCGTTCTTTCGAAATTTTCCTTTTGATTTCGCTTTAGATCGGCAATCCGCAACTCGCTTTCCTTATATTTACCATGTATTTATCAGTTGTTATCCGTTATGAAATCTTCAATTGATATCGTTTTACTTTCGGATTCATACTGCTCCAGTTCAGCGACCAGCGAATCCTTTGCTGCTTCCATTAGCGTATTAATCCGGTCATCCAACTCAGAATCGGACCAATCCTCACGAAACTTCTTTAATACTTTGCTTGGAATAATGACACATTCCACACCGCTCACTACGAGTTCGCGTCGCTTTTCGCGAAATTGATTATCCCCAATCGCTAGAAATTTATCAACGGCATCATATCCGTCGTGCGCTTCAATATCTTGCGTTCTCAGTTTCCAGCGTTTCCCTTCGATTTCGGAAAAAATTACTCGGAAAACGCCTTTGTTTGTATCAATTGGTATCCTCGGATCTGGTTTCAGCGTGGGTTTCACAATATGATTATGATTTGGATCAAGTAAGTTTACGAGTGTTTCTAGAGGATCAATTTTCTGCTCAATCATTCTATCAATAACTATTCGCAGTTGAGTTGATAGTGGATATGCGCTTAAATCTTGTTGCTTCTTTCGTTTGCCAATGGTTGGTCTTGTTTTCATCGTCATCCTATTAATCCCCAAACGACTGTAAATTTCTCGCCATCTCCTTCGATAATGGAAGGTACTTAGCATAAAATCGCTCGATTTGATCCACACTTGTACCTGCATTTTTAGCAAGGTTGAAAATGTTTACCTTACCTTCGCTGTTGATGATCCGCATGCAGATCGCAGTATGGCGTAGCGAATACAACGCATGTGACTTCCCTGTGTAAGGATCCACCTCAAGTCCAGCACGCTTGAGGAGAGCGTTAAACTGCCGTCTCATGATCTGAGAGGCAGTTGTCCTATTGGTATATTCAGGAAGAAACAGATACTTATCTGGATGCCTCTCAGATGATCGTTCACAAATCCGTTCATAGACCGATACTGCGGCGGGCATGGTATTCGATGAACGGTATCCAGTTTTGCCTTTGCGAATTGTCATAATCAAACGCTTCGGATCATCTGCGACCATGATATCGCCATGCTTCAGCGCATAGAGTTCAGATGTGGTGGGTCTGACAAACGAATGCACAATGAATAAAATTAAATCGTAGAGTTCGTCCGTGACTGGCACACCCCGTATTTCTACTTGCTCCTCTGCCATCGCTTTCGATTCAGTAAGCAGTTTTTGATATGTGTCCTCAGTTCGTGTCACCAGTGGATGAAACCTAAAGAAGGGACGGGGATTGTCTCGCAACTTGGATCGGGGTGTTTGCGGTACATCTCCAATTACACCTTCTTCCTGGGCAATCTTCATCACGTTTCTAAAGGTGGCGGACAGTGTGTTCTTAGTTGAGGGTGATAGATCAGGGCGCTTGCTATGTAACCAGTTGAGATACTCTTGCCATGTATGGGTTCGTACCTCTCGGACATCTTTCTCTTCGAAATAATCTAACAATCCCCAATCAGTATTGCAGATCGCCCAATGCATTGTCTTTACATAACGCGGGTTTCGTTCACCGGTCTCTGCCTGAATTTTGGACCGTTTCAAAAGTTTATGAGCAAAGGTTTTGAAAGTGTATTCAACTACAACTGGAACTTCAGCGCGGAGTAGGGCGACGCCCAAATCTTGTGCTGCTTCCTTCGCTAGTATTGATGATGTTTCACCCGTCGATTTAACCAGATATTTTCTGCGTTTTCGGTCCCAGACACGCACCATCCAGAAAGGAGAATTAGATACACGATAGATCGATAACCCTTTGTAGATTTTCATCGCGGATGGCGTTTTCATCGTAACAGAACCCAAAAGTTATAAACTCTTGTTATAAATAATACCCTAACCTATTGATTTGTAAACTAGTGAATTACATTTGTAATCAGTAGGTCCGCGGTTCGAGTCCGTGTGGGGGCACCACAATCAATCACAATTATATTTAATATCAACGTTTTAATTATTATTGATGGAAATAGTCCCCCCTTTTGTCCCCCCTTTGGTTGACCATACCCGCTATTTCCGCCACGCGCCCGCACGCCTTTGCATCGCTGCAAACATGTTTGTTTTGGCGCTTGGTTACGCAGCTGTTTGCGTGTTGAGGCGGTAGTTGTCCACTGAAGGCGCCACAAGGGCTGGGTGTGGGGCTAGGTTGGGCGTGTGGGGCTGCCGGAGCGCCACTTCTACTCACGAGACAATTTCAAGCTCAATCGAACCGCCGCTCTTACTGAGTGGCGCCAACTATTGAGCGCATAGGTTCAGGCTGCACCAGCAATCTGATGCGAGTTCTCATTCGTCTGACAGCACCTTGACAGGTGCTTTTTGTGACGTATATGTAGGTACAAATTTGTCCTAACATATATTGAGCCAAACCCCAGATGACACAACAGGATCACAGCAATGTTGTGACTGGCTACGTAGGATCGCATGGATTTACGCAGTTGTTATTCTGGAGTGCTTTCTACTATTTGCTACCCGCTTTATCCGCGCAAATTGCACTAGAGACGCATTGGCCCGTTCTTCACATTTCGACCACTTACACGCTGGCATTTTTGCTTTGGGCAATGTGTGCGCCAATCGTTGGATACTGGATTGACGCAGGGCATGGATCAAAGATCATGCGCAGCGGTGTGGTGGCAGGGATCATTTTGCTGATCGCAATCTCGCAAACCTCCGACAAGCTAGTGTTCAGTGTCTTGGTCATTTTGCTGGGTGCCTGCATGGCGGCAACGCTTTACGATCCTTGCTTTGCAATGATGATGCGCCGCCTCAAGCGTGCTGGACCCAATGCGGTGGCGACTGTGACGCTGATTGCGGGCTTCGCAACGCTTCTTACGTTCCCGTTGGTCTTGGTGTTGAGCGAACACATGACTTGGCAGCATACGGTTTTGGTCTTTGCGGGCTTGGCGGCACTAGGCTTGATATTTTTACCCAGCGAACCTGACACGCAGCCAATTGCACCCAGAGAGAGCAAGGCAATCGTGCTCGGCAAAGGTCCCGCGCTTATCGCTGTGTCATTTGGGCTTGTCATGATGGGGCATGCGATTTTGCTGTTCTTGTTGCCCGTTGCGCTGTCGCAAACAGGCAGTGAAACAAACGCTGCTTTTCTCGCCATGGCGATCCTCGGTCCCGCGCAAATAGCGGGGCGGATCATATGGCGATACTATGGTGACGCTTTCACGCCGCAAAACTGTGCTTTGGCGATGTTTGTCTGTCTTTGTCTACCCGCAACTTTACTTTTGCTTTTCGGGATATCGCCAAGCTTTTTATATATTGCGCTGGTCATACAAGGCGCGTGTTACGGTGTTCACACAATATTGCGTCCAAGCTTGGCGCAAAACTACTTGCACTCCGCGCTATTGGGGCGCGGATTGGGGACAATTGCCATGATCGGGTTGCTGATGATGGCGGTCGGGCCTGCTGTTGGCGGCCTTGCTTGGTCAATGGCAGGAGTTAAGGGACTGATGACGATCGTACTTGGGTTGAACTTCGCAGCGCTGTTACTGGGTCTGCTTCTTAGAAAATGTGTCCCGACGGAGGTTAGCCCTTGATTGGTGATGTGGTCATAGCGGGCGGTGCCATGACACCGTTTAATCGCCGAAAAGACGGCAGTTCCTTTCGCGATTGGGCCCGCGCAGCCGCGCTGTCAGCGCTTGAAGATGCGGGGCTGGAGGCTGCGGATATTGACGCCTTGGTTGTTGCTTCTGAAAGCGACTTTTTCACAATGCAGCTTAATCCCGCTGCGCTTCTTGCCGATGAATGCGGCCTTACGGGTGTTGCTGCCAAACGGGTTGAGGGGGGCGGTGCATCTGGGCACTTGGCCGTGCATGCAGGGCTCGCCGAGGTGGCAAGCGGCATGGCGCGGCGTGTGATGGTCTTGGGCGTTGAACCCTCTGCATCGCATCTGAAGGGCGTAGATGTCGGCGCGCTCTATGGGTTATCCTTTGATGCCTGGAGCGACGGGATGACCGGGATCGATTCCACGTCGCTTTATGCGTTGTCTGTGCAGGGCTTCATGGCGCGCACGGGTGCAAGCCTTGAAGATTTTGCAGAAATTGCCGTGCGCAATCGGGCGAACGCGCGCGAGAACTCGAATGCGCATTTGCCGCTGGACATTACGTTAAAGGATGTCGCGGACTCGCCCGTGGTTGCCTCCCCTTACCGCAGGCTGGATTGCTCACCCTTGAGCGATGGGGCTGCGGCGATAATTCTCGCGCGCGATGAAGATTTGCCGACGCTAGGGCGCAGTAGAGCGCGGTTTCGCGCGGCAAGCAGTGCTGTCGATACAGTGCGCCTTGGTGAGCGCGCTGACCCGAGTTTCTTTGCGGGCAAACACCGCGCCGCGCAAAAGGCCTATGCTATGGCAGGGCTCACCGCAGCGGATATTCAACTCGCGGAAGTGTATGACAGCTATTCGGGTGCGCAGTTGCAAGCGCTCGAAGCCTTGGGATTGGCTGCGCGTCCTGAGTTGCCTGTTAATCTGTCTGGCGGTCTTCTCGGACAGGGCGCGCCCGTCGGGGCAACGGGGGTCGCGCAGGTGCTTGCAGCTGCCCTGCAATTGGAGGGGCGTTATTTCGGGAAACGCGCGCAAAACGCGCCTCGCTTCGCATTGGTTGATACGCACGGCGGAATCGCAACATTGAATGCAGTCAGCATTTTGGAGGCGGTATGAAGCATCAGATAAATCTGGATTACACGATCCCCGTGGGCGATTTGGCCCCCTATTTTGAGGCGCTTCAAAGAGGCGACGCGCTCGCGCGCAAATGCAAGGGATGCGGGCGCGTTTCATTTCCTGCACGCAGCCAGTGCGCGGATTGCAATGGCGCGGAAATGCAATGGCACCCTTTAATAGGAACCGCGCGCATTCTGTTTCGCACAGATGGGGCAGGGGGCAGTTTTGCTCTCGTTCAATTTGACGGGGCAGACACGCGCAGCACCGTTGCGCTTTCAAACGCCGCCCAAACGAGCGATTTTGGCGCGCTTGTCAAAGCGCCCGATGGCGGGAATGGCATTTGGTTAGACCTCACTTCTCATGACGCAAGGAACGACGATGTACGCTAAACTTTTCAAGTCATGGACCGATGCAGAGCTGGCAAACATCGGCTTGGCCCGCACGGATGATGGGATCAAAATCGACATCCCCCAGGATGCCAACATTTATCACATGACCGTTGGCGCGCAGATCAAAGCGGGCCGCAGCGCTGCGCCAGCGATGATTTTTGAGCATGGCGATGGCACTATTGAGCGCTGGAGTTTTGGTGACATCGACGCGCAAGCCACGGCGCTCGCCGCTGATCTGCGCGCGCGCGGATATGGGCGGGGTGATTTGATCGGGGTACACACGGGGATGCGCCCCGAAACCGCGATTGCACATATGGCGGTTTGCAAATTGGGCGCAACGGCTGTGACGCTCTCGCAGCTTTATGGTCCCGATGCTTTGGCCCATGCGCTGAACCATTGTGAAGCGCGGTGTTTGCTGAGCAGCGAAACCGCATGGGCACCGCTGCGGGACGCGGCGGCGAAAAAATTTCCGTTCTTGACGGATGTGCTTGTCTGCGAAACGTTAGGGTCCGAGCCTGATTTGCAGGCCATCCTGCGCGCAGGAGCGCCTGCAGATTTCGCCCCTGACTACACGGGCGCGGATGATGCCGCCTTGCTGATGTATACCTCGGGTTCCACAGGCATGCCCAAGGGCATCTTGCACGGGCATCGTGTTCTGGCCTCTTACCGCCCCTCCATCAGTCTTTTCTTCAATCTGTCGATGCAAGACGAAGATGCGGTGTTCTGGTCGCCCTCTGATTGGGCGTGGGTCGGTGGCTTGCTCGATATGCTGTTCCCTGCGTGGCTTGCGGGGCGCCCAATTGTGACGTCTGAGGCGCGCTTTAAGGCGGAATGGGCTTATGAATTTATCGCGCGTCATAAGGTGACACATACGTTTCTGGCCCCAACTGCGATCAAACGCTTGGCGGAAACCCGCGATCCACGCGCGGTGTTTGATCTCTCCTTGCGGGTGATCTGCACAGGCGGCGAGGCGCTGGCAGCGGAGACTTTAGCATGGGCTGAGAACAAGCTGGGCGTCGTGTGCAACGAGTTTTACGGCATGACCGAAGTAAACCATCTGATCGGTAATTGCGCCGCACTTTATCCGCGTCGCCCGGGGTCGATGGGTGTCGCTTATCCCGGCCATGATGTGCGCCTTGTGGACGATGCGGGCAATGATGTTGCCGTGGGGGAGCAAGGCGAAATTGTTACGCCAGCCAGCGCACCAACGCGTTATTTGGGCTACTTGAAGAATGCAGAGAAAGACGCAGAATTGCGCCTTGGGGACTTCATGCGCACCCATGATTTGGCCGTGCGCGATAAGGACGGGTATTTCTGGTACAAGGGTCGCTCTGACGATCTGATCAAGTCGTCGGGCTTTCGCATTGGTCCTGCGGAGATTGAGGAATGCTTGCTCGCCCACCCTGCGGTGGCCGAGGTCGGCGTGATTGGCAAGCCCGACACGAATCGCGGGAGTATCGTGAAAGCGTTCATTCGCCTTTCTGTCGGTGCCAACGGCGATGACGCCTTGAGCGCCGAACTAAAGGCGCATGTGCGTGAGCGCCTCGCGCCTTACAAAGCACCGCGAGAGATCGAATATGTCGCCGATTTCGAAATGACCTCATCTGGCAAGATCAATCGCCGTGCGCTGCGAGCGCGCGAAAGCAGGTGAGAAGAATGTTGACCTGAGAGATTTGTTAATACTAATGTGTCTTAACAAGTTTCAGAATGATCGGGAGGGATGATGAAGTTTGGAATCCATGCAGGGCTTTGGATGAAAACCTGGGCGGATGATCCTGCCCCGATTTTCAAGACAGCCGCAGATATCGGATTTGATGGTGTCGAGGTGTCCCTGCTGGGGATAGGCATGGACCGCGCCGCGATGATTGGCAAGCAAGCGGCCGATTGTGGATTGGAGCTAACCTGCTCAACGGGGCTCGGCCCTGACGCGGATCCGACCTCTCCTGATGCAGATATTCGCGCTAATGCCGTCGCGGTACTGAGCGAGGCAATTGAGATCACACGCACGCTTGGTGCGCATGGTTTGGCGGGCGTAGTTGCTGCGCCGTGGGGGGTGTTTGATCCCGCGAATAAGGCGGCTCGTGCAGAACGCGCTGCGCAAACGCTTGGCTCGCTTGACAAGGTTTTGAAGGACGCGGACGTCACATTGGGCATCGAGGGGCTGAACAGGTTCGAGAGCGATCTGACCTCCACCGCTGCAGAAACTTGCGCGATTGCGCGCGCGGCTGGCTCGGATCGGATTGGCGTGCTGCTCGATAGTTTTCATATGAATATCGAAGAGAAGAACCCGAGCGCGGCCTTGCGCGCGGCACGTGATACTCTGGTGCACTATCATATCTCTGACAATGATCGCGGTGTTCCGGGCAGTGGGCATTATGACTTCCCCGCCGACTCGAAAGCGCTGCGCGAGATTGGCTATGACGGATGGATCGTAGCGGAAATGTTTGTGATGGCGGGCAATCCTGCAAGCGCGGACCTGAACATCTGGCGCGATATTGAACCTGACCCGACCGAAGCAGCGAAACAGACACTAAGCTACATGAAAGAGGTGTTTGGTCATGTCAGCTGAAGCGTTTTTCGCGCGCCTTTTGGAGAAGTTCACCGCTGAGATGGCACATCTCAACGCGCTGGATGCAGCGGTCGGGGATGGCGATCACGGATCAACAATGTTGCGCGGTTTGACAAAAGCGGCCAGTGCCGAAGAGGGCCGCCGCGCCAAAGCGTTCATGCGCGCCTCAGGCGGGGCGTCTGGCACTTTGTTCGGACTGATCTTGATCGCTATCGAGGCGCATCTGGACAGCGGTGCAGATTTGGCGACGGGCCTGCGAACCGCGTGCGAGCGGATTTGCGATTTGGGTGAAGTGAAAGTGGGCGACAAAAGCATGGTTGATGCGCTCGCCCCTGCGGTTGCGGCACTGGGTTCTAGTTCTTTGAGCGACGCTATCGAGGCCGCTGCGAAGGGGCGTGATAGCACGGAACCCTTGGTCGCGCGGCGCGGGCGCTCACAATATGTGGAAGATGGCGGCAAAGGGCATATCGATCCGGGGTCCGTCTCTGTCGTGATCTTTTTGGAAACACTGGCGCAGGTGCAGGGCGTATCATGAAAAAGCTGTTCAACTCTGCCGAGACGATGGTTGACGATATGCTGGACGGGTTCGTGTCGGCCTACCCGCAAGTCAAACGCGGGGTCAGCGATCCGCGCGTGATCATCCGCGATTGCAATACCAAGGATGCCGATGAGAAGGTGACGTTGCTGATCGGGAATGGTTCTGGCCACGAGCCGATTGCGATGGGGTTCGTGGGGCAGGGGCTCCTTGATGCGAATGTCGTGGGTGACGTGTTCGCCGCGCCCTCGGCTGATTTGATCCTTGATGGTATCACGGAGGTCACGGGCAAAGCTGGCAGCATCTTACTGATCTCGCAGCATTCAGGCGATATGATCAACGGTCGCGCGGCGACGATGATGGCGCAGGATGATGGGATCAATGTGCTGCACCTGCCCATGTATGACGATATTTCTGCCGCCCCGCCAGAACGTAAACAAGACAGACGCGGCGCGCCCGGCACGATGTTTATCTATAAAATCGTGGGCGCTGCGGCTGAAGAGGGCATGCCTCTGCAAGCGCTGTTCGATCTCGGCGAAGCGGTGCGTGATCGCATTGTGACCCTCGCTGCTGCGGTCTCGCCCGGCGTGTCGCCGTTGACGGGTCTGCCGATGTTCAGCCTGCCCGAGGACGAGATTTTCCTGGGAATGGGCGTGCATGGGGAACCCGGTGTCGGGCGGGTCAAAGTTGGCCCCATTGCTGAGTTGGTCAGCCTGATGCTCGACAAGCTTTTGGCGGATCGCCCCATCGCGAAAGGCGGACGCGCCTGCGTGATTATCAACGGCATGGGCGGCACGACGATGATGGAGCAATTGACCATCTGGAACGAAACCCACGCTCAGCTTGCGGCGCTCGGGATTACTGCCATTGCACCAATGATTGGCAGCTATGTCACCACGCAGGAAATGGGCGGGTTCTCCATTTCGCTGCTGGAGCCAACAGATGACATGCTCGCCTATTGGTGTGCCCCCTCGGACACGCCCGCGTTCCCTGACATTTCCTGCGATGCAAAGGATACTTCCACATGAGCAAAGATATTTTGAACCAAGATGGCCCTGTCTTTGGCGTTGCTGTGGATCAGGGAAGCGGGCTTGAAGCGGCCATAAAGGAGCGGCGCGGCGCAGAGGCGCGGGCGGATGATCTATTCCAGTTCAAGCGGATCGTTGTGGAAACGCTCAGCCCCGATGCAAGCACTTTGCTCGTGGATTCAAACCTCGGGCGGGATTTGCTGCCACTTTATGATGCGCATTGTATCAAGATGCTTGCCTATGAGGCGGATGTTTACAAAATTTCCGATGAGGATCGCATTACCGCGCTGCCCGACAATCTGAAAGTGTCCGATTTTAACGGTCTCGGCGCAAAGATGCTTAAGTTCTTTCTGTATTACGGCCCCAACGACAGCGCAGAGCTGAATCAACGCAAGTTTGATTTGGTTGAAGATATTGGGAAACAATGTCGCGCAAACGGGGTCACTTATCTGTTTGAACCTATCGTTTATGATCGCGCGATCCCTGACGGCGCATCGGCTAAATATGCAGCTGTTAAACCAGAACTCGTACGCGCCGCGACACAAGCCTTTGCTGATCCGAAATTCAACGTCGATATCCTGAAAGTCGAGATTCCGGTGAATTTCAACTTTGTCGAAGGCACTGGCACCCCGCAGATGTCGCGCGCGGAGGCGGAGCGCGCATTTGTCGATGCGGCAGACGCAGCTGGGGGTATTCCACTGCTTTATCTAAGCGCGGGCGTCACGTTTGAGCAGTTTCGCGATGCGTTAACGTTCTCGCGCACGGCGGGGGTCAATCCGCTTGGCTTCATGTGCGGACGCGCGATCTGGAGCGATGCAATCGATATTTTCGGCGCAGAGGGCCCCGCTGCGATGGAGGTTTGGATGAAAGACACAGGTCGCGCGCGCCTTGCTGCGCTGAAAGACGCGATCGCATGACCCTGTTAGAGCCGAGCCAAGAGGTTGTCGCCTTTCTAAGCAAACTCCAAGGCGTTCGTATTGGCGGCGAGCAGATTGAAACGGGCGCGCTTTTGGATGTGATTGATCCATCCTTTGGCACGCGCGCAACGCAGGTCGCATTGGGCAACGCGGATCACATCAACGATGCTGTCAGCGCTGCGCGCGCTGCACTGCAAGGACCGTGGGGCAGTATGACGGCCCATGATCGAGGGCAGCTTTTGTGGCGCCTTGCGGATGCGATTGAGGCGAAAAAGCAGGTCTTTGGCGAATTGGATGCCATCGACAATGGCAAGCCTTTGCATATCGCGCGCGATGTTGACGCGATTTATTCCGCGCGTCATTTCAGATATTTCGCCGGCTGGCCGAGCAAGATCGAAGGGAAAACAATTCCGGTTTCCTCCCCCGGAAAGATGAACCTGACGAAGGTCGAGCCAGTCGGCGTATGTGGGCTGATTACGCCGTGGAACTACCCGACGCTGATGGTCGCTTGGAAACTTGCGCCAGCTATGGCAGCGGGAAATACGATTGTTCTAAAACCAGCCGAGCAAACTCCGCTCAGCGCGCTTTACCTTGCTGATTTGGCTCTCGAAGTTGGTATTCCTGCAGGTGTTTTGAATGTCGTTCCTGGTCTCGGGCGTGATGCTGGTGCGGCTTTGGCAACGCATCTAGGGGTCGATAAGGTCGGCTTTACAGGATCAACCGAAACAGGGCGGCGTATTGTTGAGGCCTCTGTCGGCAATCTCAAAAAGGTCTCGCTCGAACTTGGGGGGAAGGCCGCGAATATCATCTTTGCGGATGCAGATTTGGACAAGGCTATCGCAGGCGCGTTTGGCGCGCTTTTCGGCAATAACGGGCAGTCTTGCACAGCAGGCGCGCGTTTGTTCGTGCATCGCTCGATCAAGGAACAGGTTGTGGCGTGGCTTGCTGAAATGGCGGATGCGCTTTCAATTGGACCCGGGATGGACGCAGCGCCGCATGACCTCGGACCTGTGATTTCGCAGCCTCAAATGGATAAGGTTCTCGGCTATATCAAAGCGGGCAAGGCGCAGGGCGGTGAAGTCGTCGCGGGCGGCGAACGCCAAGGCGATGCAGGATATTTCGTGAAACCGACCGTCCTGCAATCTGTCACAGATGATATGACCGTCGCGCGCGAGGAAATTTTTGGCCCCGTCCTTTGTGTGCTCGATTTCGATGATGAAGACGAAGTGATCGCGCGGGCCAATGATACCGAATATGGCTTGGCAGCGGGCGCATGGACCAGCGATCTTAGCCGCGCGATGCGGGTGATGGACGGGCTGAAGGCGGGTACGATCTGGATGAACACATGGGGCGATACCGATCCCGCGTCCCCCTTTGGCGGTATGAAACAAAGCGGATATGGCCGCGAAATGGGCGAAGAGGCCATTGCGCTTTATTCACAAACCAAAAGCGTCTGGATCGGGTAGATGATTTCTGATTGGATAGGATCAATTGAACTTATCCTTGAGGGGGGACGATGAAGGAAACTGCAATTCCAAAGTATCAGGCCGTTCACGACGAAATTCTAACGCGTTTGATGGTGGGGCATTATTCGATAGGGACACGGCTCCCGACGGAAGACCTACTGTCCAAAGCCTTTGATGTGAGCCGCGTCACCGTGCGCAAGGCGCTCGAAATGCTGGTGCGCGCGGGTTATCTGACGGCTAAGCAAGGCAGCGGATATGTCGTTGCAACGCTCTCGCCGCCGTCCTCGACTTGCATGGCGTCTTTCACCGATCAGGTCTTGAACGAGGGCCGTTTGCCCGGCGCGAAATTGCTTGGGGTCGAGAATCCGACACGCACGATCTCCGCGCCTGTGAAGGAATTGTTCGATGAGCCTTTGGTGCTCGTGGAACGTTTGCGCACCGTTGATGGCGCGCCAAAGATGTATACGCAAACCTGGATTCCAAAGCGACTTGCCCCGAACATGAGCGCCGCGGATTTTCCTGAAACGGGGCAAGGGCAGTCGATCTTGCGCGTGTTGCGTCAGTCCTTCGGGATAGATTGGACCACGGCCTGCGAGACGTTGGATTCCGTGGTCGCCAATCCTGAAATCGCAGCGCAACTCGATATTGCCCCAAACACCCCCATCCTTTCGCAGGCCTGCACTGCGTTTGATCCCAACGGCCAACCCGTCTTCTTCGATCAGGTCTACCGTCAGGGACCTATCAATTTTGATCTGTCGGGCGGCAACACCCAACAAACCAGCGCCTAACATTCGGAGCCTCATCCCATGCCCTTGACCATCGGTCTGATCAACGCGTCTTTGCCCAGCTATTTCCCTCAGCGCTATGGCGTGTTCGAATCCGCGCGCGCGATGTTGGACGATGTGGCGGGGCAGGGCGGTTATAAGATTGTCGAGGGCTCGCAAATCCCAATGGATGCGGTTCAAACGCGCGCGGTAATAAGCGAATTGAAAGCGGCGGGCGCTGATTTCATTCTGCTTTTGCATGGCGGTTTCTCTATGGGTGATGTCGTCCGCGAGATCGCACTTGACCCAACACCAATGGGGGTTTGGGCAACGCCTGAGCCAACGCTCATGGGCGATGTGCAGTTGAACAATTTTGTCTCGCTCAACATGTCCATGTCCATCGCGCGCGGTGTGCGCGATATGAAGGTCAACCCAGTGCAATGGTATCTCGGCGCGCCTGAGGATACCGATCTGCGCGCGCGTTTGGAGCAAACTTTGCAAGCGCTCGCCGCGCGCAAATCTTTGCAGGGCGCACGTATCGGCGTGATCGGCGGTCTTGCCCCAACGTTTTATAATATGGAAGTGTCCAGCGACACGCTGCTGCGCACGCTCGGGGTGTGGTTCGAGCATATCGATATCCACGCGATGACCGACAAGATGGGGCTACAAACGGACAAGAATGTGGCAGCCGAGGTTGCCGCGATGTCCAAAGCGGCAAAGGTGAATGGTGTGTCTGACGCGCAAATGGCGCTGACGGCGCAGGCTGTTCTGGCTTTGCGCGAAATCGCGCAAGAGGGCGGGTATGACGCGCTTGCCGTTTCCGACTGGCCCGCTTTGCAGGAAAATCCTGGCATGCATCCCGGCGCGGCGTTCAGTTGGCTTGAGGAAAACGACGCCTTGCCTGTCGCTTCCGAGGGGGATGTTTTGGGCGCTGTGACGCAACTCGCGGTAAAGGCATTGACGGGTAAGCTCGGCACGTTGCTTGATATGACCTCGCCTGACCTCGCGCGCGATCAAATCTTGATGTGGCACGGTGGCGGTGGCCCGCTGCATATGGCGGGCGGTGACGTGGAATGGATCAATCACCCGATGATCGGGCGCGGCACCGAAGAAGGACCAGTTTTTGGCGCGATTGCCGACTATGAATTCGCCCATGGCCCTGTGACGGTGGTGCGCGTGGCGCGTCACGGAACGGCGCAGTTTGTCGTGCAAGGCTCAGTCACCGAAGGCCCTGCGATCGGTTTCACAGGCTGCCGTGGCTGGGTCGGTAATTTTTCAAGCGATACAGGCGCGTGCAGTGCCGCTGATATTGTCACTACAGTAATGGAGCAGGGGCTCGAGCATCATTTCGTTCTTGTGCCCGGCCATCTGGGCGATGTTTTCAACGAATTTGCAGGATGGTGCGGTTTGCAAAACCTCGATGTTATTCCTGCGCATAACGGCTTGCCAAAGCAAAGTTAGGTCTGAGTCTTAAGTGTTGACAGGTTGAAGGAATTGCTCTCATATTTGTATTAACAAATTGAATGCTATGATTTTGACATTAGGGGGAGGCCCAATTGACAAAAGTCCAGCTCAAAGGTGTTCGCAAAGACTTCGGCGCGTTCACAGCGATTTCGCAAATTGATCTCGAAATCAACTCTGGTGAGCTGGTTGCTTTGCTAGGTCCATCGGGTTGCGGCAAGACCACGACCTTGCGGATGATCGCGGGGTTGGAGGTGCCGACTCTCGGGCAAATCCTATTTGACGGCGATGATGTCTCCGAAGTGCCTGTGCAGGACCGCAATGTGGGCATGGTGTTTCAACGCTATGCGCTATTCCCGCATATGACGGTCGAGAAGAACGTAATGTTCGGCCTCAAGGTGCGCGGCACACCAAGCGCGGAAATCAAAGAGCGGCTCGAAGAAATACTCGATGTTGTGCAGCTTCAGCAGTTTCGCCACCGCTTTCCTGCGCAGCTTTCGGGCGGTCAGATGCAGCGCGTCGCCATTGCCCGAACGCTGATTACCAATCCTTCGGTTTTAATGATGGATGAACCCCTCGCTAATCTCGATACCAAGCTGCGCGGCGAGATGCGGCGCTTTATTCGGGAATTGCAGCAACGCCTCGGCATCACGACGATTTTCGTCACCCACGATCAGGTCGAAGCGATGGAGCTTGCTGACCGTGTTGCCGTCATTTTCGACGGCGAATTGGCGCAATACGATGCGCCAGATGCGCTTTATCAGCGGCCCAACAGCGTCGAAATCGCGGACTTTATGGGTGCCAACAACATTTTTGAGGCTGAGTTGCGCGACGGCGTCGCAAAAACCGCCTTTGGGGAGTTGCAACTTGATGCCGCAACGCCAGCACAGAACGGTGCTGGGCGCGTCTTACTGCGGGGCGAAGCGATTGATCTTCTTCTTGAGAACGGCGGGGGTGGGCAGAACACCATCCCTGGTAATGTGATTGCCCGCGAATTTTTCGGCGCGACTGTTAACTACACAGTAGCCTGCCAAGGCGAGACGATCATTGTGAACGAACAGTCCCGACGTATGGTCGACGTTGGGCAAGAGGTTTGGCTGACCATTCAGCCAGATCGCATTTGGGTCATCCAAGATAGAACATAAGACCAATCTGAACACATGGGAGGAACTAACATGAAGAAATTAATGATAGGCCTATCGGTAACAGCCAGTTTGCTGTCTAGCGCAAGTATGGCCGAGGACGCAGATGCGGCTGCATTCCGCGACGCATTCATTGGCGGCACGGCCACTTGGGAAGATGTGCAAGCGCGCGCCAAGGAAGAGGGCACTGTGAACCTCTATTATTGGGGCGGCAGCGATCAGATCAACATCTGGATGGATCAAGTTGCAACAGCGGGCCTTGCTGAAGAAGGCGTCAAGCTGAACCCCGTGCGTATTACAGGCACGAAAGACGCTGTTGATCTTGTTTTGACCGAGATGAGTTCTGGTAAGGGCATCGGTGAAGGCAGTGTTGATGCGATCTGGGTGAATGGCGAAAACTTTGCCACGCTTAAACGCCAGAATGCGCTTCTTGGTGCGTTCGCGGACAAAACTCCAAACAGTATGAACATCGAATGGAACGCAGATGATCCACGTTCGCTGCTGAACCTGCGTGACTTTGGTGTCGAAACAGGAATGGCGGAAATGCCGTGGTCGGGCGAGCAATATGTCTGCGCCGCCAATACCGCGCGCGTGGACCGCGCTGATCTGCCGAGCACTTTTGCGGGTCTTCAAGCCTACCTTGAAGCGAACCCCGGTAAATTCACTTACGTGAAACCGCCGCACTATATCGGCAATACTTTTGTTCAGGCGACAGTTTATGCGCATAACCCTGATGGCTCAGGCGCAGCTCCGTTCCAGAACTCGATCACCGAACTTGGCGCAGAAGAACTGGCGCGTTTGATCAAGCCGGGTATGGAATATCTCAAGTCACTTGAGCCGCATCTCCTTGGTGCGCAGGGTGGCAATGCGCGTTACCCCGAAGATCCTGCCGCGCTTGATGGCATGTTCCTCAACGGCGAGATTGATATGTCGTGCAAATTCGGTCTCTACGCAGTAGCGAAGGGTTTGGAGAACGGCACATATCCTGAGGGCGCAGAGGCATTTGTCTTCCCGGAAGGCAACATGATCAAGAACAAGAACTATCTTGTGATTCCAGCCAACGCACCAAACCCAGCGGCGACAATAGTGATGACCAACTACATGGCGTCAGTTGAATCGCAGGTAAGCAAGCTGAAGTACACGGGCATGCCTCCTGGCATTGATCCTTGGAAGCTGAGCGATGCGGACGTGCAGGCGCTTACGGATGCCTCCCCCGGCTTGATCGGCGTGACCCAAGCGGATCTGGACGCGAATACGGCGCCCGATACCAACGCAACGCTTGTCGATGTGATCGAAGCAACCTGGCTTGAGTATATCGAGCGCGACAGCACCGAGAGCATCGAAGCGATTGTTGCGGCTGCGGTTGAGAACCTGAAGAAGTAACGCGACCTTCGCACGAAAACTGCTGCGGCCCTGTAACGATGGGCCGTAGCGATCCAACTTCTCCCTAAGGACTTGCTATGCCCCGCCCTGTAACCAAGGAATTGGCCCGCCACCGCAAAGAACGCATGTGGATGTGGGTACAACTGATGCCCGTTCTTGCGGTTCTGACGATCCTGTTTGGCGGCGCTCTGGTTTTGGCGGTGATGCAATCACTGGGTTTTGCGCCGTGGTTCGGGGTAAACACCTTTCCCGATTTTAGCTATTTCGGTGCGCTTTGGAGCGATTGGTCCTTCTGGCAATCGCTTTGGTTGACGCTTTATTACGCGATTGTCTCAACAGGCATCGCGCTGGTGATGGGCATCATACTTGCCCTTGCGATGGTGCGGATTTTCCCGGGAAAGTCGCTTTACAAATATCTCTACAAACTTCCACTGATGATCCCCTACACGGTTGGCATCGCGCTAGCGGTTATCATGTTGGGCAACGGTGGAATGCTTTCGCGTATCTTTGCTTTTGTCGGCTTGATCGGCGATCCATCAGAGTTTCCGCAGATTTTGAAAACCCATTACGGATGGGGCATCATCGCGGTCTACGTTTGGAAACAAACACCCTTTGTGACCCTGACAATTTACGCCGTCCTCTTGGGCGTTGGGCGCGAAACCGAAGAGGCGGCCGCCATTCTCGGTGCCAACAAGCGCCAGATCTTTTTCCAGGTCACCCTGCCGCAGATCCTGCCAGGTATTGTGTCATCAACCCTGATCATTTTCGCCTTCAACATTGGCGCGTTCGAAGCACCGTTCATCCTTGGCGGTGGTTTCCCCGATACCTTGCCCGTGGTCGCGTGGCGATACTTCAACGATGCCGATTACACCCTCCAGCTTCAGGGGATGGCAACGGTTGTGTCTATCGCGCTGATCGCCAGTGGCATTCTTTATACCTACCTTGCCTTCTATCGCCGTTATGAACGCAAAATCGGGAGAAACTAAGATGGCCCGTGGCAAGTTCAAAACCGCGCTGAGCACGCGCCTTTCAACGTTCCAAAAGATTTACCTGCTCCTGATCGCAGGGTTTATTCTTGGCCCATTCATTCCGCTGATCATCCAGAGTTTCGCATTCCGCTGGGCATGGCCTGACATGCTGCCCAGCACATGGTGGCTGGAGCAACGCGAGAAAACCTTGCTGCCGCTGGCATGGGACTACGTCCTTTCGCCCTATAGCAAAGTGTGGGAGGCGACGGTGAACACAGTGTTCATCGGAACGGTTGTGACCGCCATTTGCCTCGCGATTTGCCTACCTGCTGCACGGGTCTTGGCGCGCGAGAAATTCAAGGGCAAAGCTGCGTTTGAGTTCTTCCTCTCTATGCCGCTTATCGTGCCAGAGGCCGCGATTGGTATTGCGCTCTTGATGATATTCATCAAGCTGGGATTGGCGGGCAGTTACCTCGGCATCATCATCGTTCATCTGATCCCGACGATCCCCTATATGATCCGAATGCTCACGGCAGTGTATCAGGGCTTGGGCCGTGATTTTGAGGAGCAAGCGATGATCCTTGGCGCTTCGCGTTGGCAGGTGATGCGCCTTGTGACCTTGCCGATGCTTCTGCCCGGTGTGGTGGCTGGCGCACTCTTTACCTTCCTCGTGTCGACTAACATCTTCCTGCTGACTTTCTTCATGGGACAAGGCAAAATCATCACCCTACCAACGCTGCTGTTCTCGAAAATTTCGGGCGGTACGCTGGATGCCTCTGCCGCTGGCATCACTTTGGTTGTGACCGTTCCGGGTATCATTCTCCTGCTCATCACCGAGCGGTTCATCAAAGAAGAGGCCTTTGGCAAAGGCTTTGGAAATTAAGGATAAGACATGACCACTTTGAAAGACGCTATTGCTCGGTTTCCAAAACTAGATGACGATTTGATGCGCAGCCGCCTTGCGCGCCCTGAGCACGGCGCGCGCGTGATCATTGATACGGACACAGCCAATGAGATCGACGATCAGTATGCGCTTGCTTGGGCGTTACTCTCTCCAGAGCGCCTAAAACTCGAAGGCGTGACCGCTGTTCCGTTTTCTTTCCAGCACCATCAAGAGGGGCTGATTGAATCGGTTCGCATTCTGAAAAATGGTGGACCGAAAGATCATGTCGAAGAAAAATTCATTGGCGGACTTGGTGGCTGGGCGCAGCGCATTGTGGACGCGGGGCGCAACGCCGAGGACGTGACATTCTACACGCCAGAAGAAGGTGTTGAACTCTCTTATCAAGAAATCTTGACCATTTTCGAGAAATGCGGCGTTCCATCAGACGGCAAAGTCTTTCGCGGTGCCCCAGGCTACCTGACAGACTTCGACACGCCGATTGAAACCGAGTCCACCCGTTTTATAATCGAGCAAGCCCGCAATCGCGAAGATGGCCCTGTCTACATCCTCGCCATGGGCGCACTAACCAATATTGCATCCGCGCTCTTGGTGGCACCTGATATCATCGACAATATCGTCGTGGTTTGGACCGCATCCTTCCCCAGCTATTCGCCCTTTTGTAACGAGCCATCGCTAAACCTCGTGCAAGATCGCCTTGCCTCGCAATTGCTGTTCGAGTGCGGCGTGCCGCATGTTTATCTGCCTGGCTATCACGTGGGTGCGCAGCTCAAAATCTCTTATCCAGAGATGGAGCAATTCGTGAAACCCCATGGGGCGATTGGCGCGTATCTTTGGCATCTCTACACCAACAACCCACTTCACGAGATGTTCGCGATCACCGATCAGAAAACCAAGACTTGGGTCATTTGGGACATCATCAATGTCGCGTGGCTGTTTGATGACAATTACGTTTCAGTCCATGAAACAACGTCGCCAACTCTGAATGATGATCTCTATTGGGAGCGCGAGGGCAAAAGGCATTTGATGTCAGAAGCTTACGATCTGAACCGCGACGCGATCTTTGAGGATCTCTATCGAACGCTCGCTCTTGGGCCAAAGTGACCGATAGAAAGTTGAAAGCCCCAAAACGCCGCTGACTACTAAAACAACATAAGATTGATTATACGGATTATAGATGTACGCGCAAAGCGATAATGTCACCCGTGAGCAAAGCTTTCTGGATTACAAAATACCTCGCATTTAGCTAAATAAAACGTGAATCTAAAGTTTTCCAATTTATTGTAATCATATGAGTGTGGTTTTTGCTTTATCTTCGCGATGTGGCCCACTGTTTTGTGGACACTACCAGCATGAGGCTCAAAGCTAAAACCGCAAAATCAGAAAACTATAATTTCAAATTTGATCCCAAAGTTCTGGCCCTGTCGAACGGTTCGAATTCACAGCATAACTTACCCTTTGCAAATCCAAAACATGCTCCGCAATTGGCCTCATCAATTTAGCTGCGCCTTTCCCATCTTCTCCTAACCACAGTGGCCAATCTTCTGGGTCAATTATGACAGGAAGCCTGTGGTGAATTTCACTCATGGTTTTGTTGGCTTGCGTGGTCACAATTGCGCATGTGGTTATGATTGAGCCATTGACTTCATAGTTCTGCCAAACACCCGCCATGGCCATTGGTTGCCGATCTGCTCGTAAAGCACGATAGGGTGTAGGCTTTTCTCCCTGTTTCCGCGCCCATTCATAAAACCCATCCGCT
>Ga0209199_1001965_pt1 | contig 23149 bp, 15 predicted proteins | sample COGITO_mtgs_1105_7_FD_184805 | JGI IMG/M metagenome (GOLD analysis project Ga0209199, IMG submission 184805) | Pelagic marine microbial communities from North Sea - COGITO_mtgs_110523 (SPAdes) (version 2) | ecosystem: Environmental > Aquatic > Marine > Epipelagic ...
AAAAGTTAATTAGAAAAGCATTTGACGTTGCGGTTGATGCCCATTCCGATCAAAGAAGAAAGTCAGGCGAAGCCTATATTTTTCATCCCATTGCCGTGGCAAAAATCGTTGCTTCCAAAATTGGACTCGATGCAACTTCTATTGCAGCCGCACTCCTTCATGATGTTGTCGAAGATTGTCCTCGCTATACTATTGACGATATTCAACAATTATTTGGGGAAACTGTAGCCCGAATTGTAGATGGATTGACAAAAATATCTTCCCTAAACAAAGACATGAACGTGTCCATGCAAGCGGAGAATTTCAGAAAAATGCTGCTCACCCTTCACGATGACATTAGAGTCATCATCATAAAAATTGCGGATCGGCTTCACAACATGCAGACGATTCATTCGATGCGTGAAGACAAACAATTAAAAATTGCTTCTGAAACGCTTTATATTTATGCCCCACTTGCGCATAAAATTGGGTTGTATAATATTAAATCGAAGTTAGAAGACTTGGCTTTAAAATATACAGAACCCGAAGTTTACAATGATATTGTACTCAAGTTAGAAGAAAGTAAAGAAGAACAAGACCTTTATATTAAAGATATTAGCAAGGTTCTAACAAAGGCCTTGAACAAAGAAAAAATAAAGTATGTCATAAAAGGGCGTCCAAAATCTATTTTTTCGATTCGTAGAAAAATGCAAAACCAGGGAGTCTCTTTTGAGGAAGTCTATGATAAATTTGCAGTACGAATCATTTATAAATCAGAAGAAAAAGACGAAAAATTTATAGCTTGGAAAGTGTATTCGATTGTCACGGATCATTTTAGACCGAACCCAACACGCTTAAGAGATTGGATTTCTGCACCAAAATCAACGGGTTATGAAGCACTGCACATTACAGTCATGGGACCCAAAGGGCGTTGGGTAGAAGTTCAGATCAGAAGCGAACGTATGAATGAGATTGCGGAAAAAGGCTATGCAGCGCACTATAAGTATAAAGAAGGTGAAAAAGAGCATGACGAGAATTTAGAAAGCTGGATTGGAAAACTCCAAGAAGTGATTGAAAATCCAGAATCAAATGCTGTAGAGTTTGTTGAGCAATTTAAGTTGAATCTCTATGCGAAAGAAATATTTGTATTCACACCAAATGGCGAATTAAAATCGCTCCCGAAAGATGCGACGCCGCTGGATTTCTCATTTAGCATCCATACCGAAATTGGAATGAAAACGAGAGGTGCTAAAGTCAATGGCAAATTAGTTCCCTTAAACCATGTGTTACAAAGTGGCGATCAAGTTGATATTATCACTTCCGACAGTGCCAAACCAACAGTAAACTGGCTGGATTATGTAACGACGACACGCGCAAAAAGTAAAATAAAATCTTCTTTAAAAGAAGACAAAAAAGCCGTCGCAATTGAAGGAAAAGAGATATTGAGACGAAAACTCAAACAACTCAAAATCACTTTAAACGAACGCTCTATTAATGAATTGGTGAATTATTTCAAACTGAATACAAGTTTAGATTTATTTTACCGCGTTGGCATCAGTAGTATTGATAATACGATGTTAAAAAGTTTTGCAACTTCAAGAAGTAATGTCCTTGTTAGCTACATAAAAAATAAAATTACACGTACAAAGACACCTACAAAAGAATCCGTTGAGAAAGATGAAATCACTTCCAAATATGATATGTTGGTATTTGGCAAGGAAGAAGAGAAATTAAACTATAAACTTTCGGCTTGTTGCAATCCCATTCCTGGTGATGCAGTTTTTGGATTTTTAAGTATAAAAGAAGGCATTAAAATTCATAAAAAAGCATGCCCGAATGCCGTTAGTCTTCAGTCTAATTATGCATACAGAATCATGTCTGCCAAATGGATTGACTCTTCACAACAGGTGTTTAGAGCGGTTATTAAGCTGACAGGAATTGACAAACTTGGCTTGGTCAATTCCATTACAAAAGTGGTTTCTGAAAGTATGAATGTGAATATCAAAAATATAAATTTTGATTCGGATAGTGGTACGTTTAAAGGTCAAATCGCCTTGGAAGTGAACAACAATAATTTTGTTGAAAAATTGATGGAACGACTGCAAAAAATAAATGGTATCGAAAAAGTCTTTAGAGTCTAAAAATTAGTTTAAATTTGACCGTTGTATGAGTGTAAAAACCAAAAATAAAAATCAAGATATCGTAAAAACTGTTTTTACGAAATTTCTCGAAGAAAATGGTCATCGAAAGACGCCTGAACGCTTTGCAATACTTCAAGAAATTTATGACAACGAAGATCACTTTGACATAGAATCTCTCTATATCAAAATGAAAAACAAAAACTACCGTGTCTCCAGAGCCACGCTTTACAACACGATTGAATTATTATTGGATTGTGCTTTGGTACGAAAGCATCAATTTGGGCAGAATCAAGCACAGTATGAAAAATCGTATTTTGACAAACAACACGATCATGTCATCCTCACGGATACAGGGGAAGTCTTTGAGTTTTGCGACCCAAGGATACAATCCATTCAAAAAACAATAGAAGAAGTTTTTGATATTGATATTCAAAAACATTCGCTCTATTTCTACGGAACAAAAAAAAATACTAAAACTAACGATTAAATAAAATGGCAGTAGATTTACTACTTGGATTACAATGGGGTGACGAAGGCAAAGGGAAAATTGTGGACGTCCTAACCTCCAATTACAACATTATAGCACGATTTCAGGGCGGACCAAATGCAGGTCACACCCTTGTATTTAACGGAATGAAGCATGTACTTCATACGATTCCTTCAGGGATTTTTCATGAGGACGCCGTAAATTTAGTTGGAAATGGAGTCGTGATCGATCCAGTGATATTTAAAAATGAATTGGACAAATTAGCGACCCAAAATGTAGATTACAGAAAATCTTTAGTGATTTCTCGTAAAGCGCATTTAATACTCCCCACGCACCGCTTGTTAGATGCCGCCTCAGAAGCTTCCAAAGGAAAAGCCAAAATTGGATCGACTCTTAAAGGGATTGGCCCAACATACATGGACAAAACGGGTCGGAATGGCATACGTGTTGGCGACTTAGAATTGGACAACTGGAAAGACAAATACCGTGCTTTGGCCAACAAACACGAGTCCATGGTTAATTTTTACAACGTTGATTTAGAATATAATTTAGAAGAATTAGAAACTGAATTTTTTGAAGCCGTTGACGTCTTAAAATCTTTAAAATTTATAGACTCCGAAGAATACTTACACCAAGCACTAAGAGATCAAAAATCAATTTTAGCAGAAGGCGCACAAGGGTCTTTATTAGATATTGATTTTGGAACTTATCCATTTGTAACCTCTTCCAATACAACGGCTGCAGGTGCATGTACAGGATTGGGAATTGCACCAACTTCTATCGGAGAAGTTTTTGGAATTTTCAAAGCCTACACCACACGGGTGGGTTCTGGCCCCTTCCCTACTGAATTGTTTGATGAAGACGGCGAAACAATGGGACGTGTAGGACAAGAATTTGGTGCCACTACAGGACGCTCACGTCGTTGTGGATGGTTGGATCTTGTAGCATTACGCTATGCATGCCAAGTGAATGGCGTCACACAACTTATGATGATGAAGGCCGATGTTCTCTCTGGTTTTAAATCCTTAAAAGTATGTACCGCTTACAATTATAAAGGCGATATCATTCACCATTTCCCATACAATGTGGAAGCAGAAAACATCATACCTATTTATACTGATTTTGAGGGTTGGGCAGAAGATTTAACCGAAATGGATAATGAATCTACACTCCCAAAATCATTGAATGCTTATATTGATTTCTTAGAGAAAGAATTACAAATTCCAATCAAAGTGGTTTCTGTAGGACCTGATCGAAAACAAACAATTTTTAGATAACAATTAAAATCTATCCTTAGGGTAGATTTTTTTTTAGAACTTAAAATAATCTTAAGTTTTATTCAAAGAACTCAATATTACCTATTTTTGTCATAAAAATTATCACGTTGAAACATAAAAGCATTTATTACTTAATATGCACCCTATTATTTATAGGATCCATATTGCATGCACAAGAGCGACGCAGAATCGAGATTGAATATGCACCGTTTATGACATTTGACGAATCAAATCCAGATGCGACAATTCTGACGAGAAACAACTCAAAACAGGTACACATCAAGCATGAAGGTATTGAATTGTGGTGTGATGAAGCCATTTATTATGGGAAAGAGGATTTTATAGAAGCCTACGGAAAAGTTCATGTCAAGCAAGGCGACACAATTAATATGACTTCTAAATATGTTGAATACAGCGGAAAGACACAACTGGCTTTTGCGAGTGGTACGGTTATTTTAACAGATCCAAATTCTGAGATCACTACCGATACTTTATACTTTGACAGAGTCAAACAACAAGCCTTTTACAGAAGTTCAGGAAAAGTCGTTCGAGATACCACCGGAACGATTACAAGTACAATTGGACGCTATTACATGAATTCTAAAAAATACCAGTTTGTAAACAATGTCAAACTTGTCAATCCAGAATACGTCATTGAATCCAACCAACTCGATTTTTATACCCTTTCGGGTTTTGCCTTTTTATTTGGACCCACGACCATTACCAGCGAAACCAGTGTGATCTATTGCGAACGCGGATTTTATGACACCCAAAAAGATACAGGTTATTTTGTAAAAAATTCTAAAATAAATTATGACGAACGCGTTGTCGAAGGCGATAGTATCTATTTTGATCGCAATAAGAAATTTGCTTCGGCGACCAATAATATTACCATTACAGATACGCTAAATAACACCATTGTTAAAAGTCATTATGCTGAAGTCTTTAGAGAAAAAGATTCTGTATTTGTAACCAAACGCGCCTTGGCGATTACCATTCAAGAAAACGATTCTATTTTTGTGCATAGTGATACCTTGATGGTCACGGGAAAACCTGAAAAAAGAATTACACGGGGCTATTATAGCGCAAAAATTTATAAGTCCGATTTAAGTGGCAAAGCCGATTCGATTCATATGAATCAAGAGACAGGGCTGACGCAGTTAATTAATTTGGATAAAAACACAACAAACGATCCATTTTACAAAGTGCAACATCCTGTTTTATGGAATTTAAAAAATCAAATTACGGGAGATTCTATTCATTTAATTTCGAATTCGAAAACTGAAACCTTAGACTCCTTAAAAGTCTTTAATCATGCCTTTGTAATCAGTAAGGACAGTTTGGGAGATGGGTACAATCAAATTTCAGGGCAGAAATTATTTGGATTATTTAAAAATAATAGTTTATCAACCATTGACATTATTAAAAATGCCGAAAGCATATACTATCTCAGAAATGAAGACAACGAATTGGTTGGAATTGATAAATCAAAATCCGGTTCTATTAAAGTATGGATCACGGAAAATACGATTGATGAGATGCGGAAATACAATCAAATTGGAGGAAAAACGCATCCTGAGATTGAATTCCCAGAGAATGAGAAAATTCTTAAAGGATTTCATTGGCGTGATTCGGAACGTCCCACAAGTGTAGAGGATTTATTTAAAGACGATCCGCCGCTCGTACTTCCCACAATAAAAGGATTGGATGCCTATATTCCTCAAGAAGAATTTTTTGATTCAAAACTTTTAGAACGCGTAGAAAAAGCACGTCCAAAACCGATTAAAAGTTTAGATAAATCGAAACTAAAACCAACAAATAAAGCGGCTAGAAAACTACCTAAAGAATTTCTGAACAAGCCTAAAAAATTAAAGAAACCAATAAAGAAAATTTGATTACAAAGGATTTTTTTAAACACCAAGCACAAACAACGCCTCATCCCTTAGCGATGGAAGTATCTTATGCGGAAGGGTCTTATATCTACGACCAAAATAAAACGCCGTATTTAGATTTTGTTGCAGGGGTTTCTGCCTGTAGTTTGGGCCATCGACACCCAAAGGTTGTAGCGGCGATTAAAAACCAATTGGACGCTTACATGCATGTGATGGTGTATGGAGAATACATCCAATCCCCTGCTGTAAAACTGTCCAAATTACTCGCTTCGCATTTACCGCCAAAACTCGAAAAAACATATCTGACAAACTCAGGCACAGAAGCAATCGATGGTGCGATGAAACTCGCGAGACGCTATACTGGACGGTCTGAAATCATTTCTGCCAAAAACGCCTATCACGGAAATACGATGGGTGCTTTGAGTGTGATGGGCTATGAAGAACGAAAACAACCGTTTCGACCCCTAATTCCAGACATTCGATTTATAGAATTCAATAAGGTCACAGACCTTTCTGAAATCACCACAAAAACCGCCGCAGTCATCTTAGAAACAATCCAAGGAGGTGCAGGATTTATTGAACCTAAAAATGGGTATTTAACCAAGGTTCAAGAAAAATGCAACGCAGTTGGCGCAGTGTTAATTTTAGACGAAATTCAACCGGGCATTGGACGCACAGGAAAACTCTTTGGTTTTGAAAACTACAACTGCGTTCCCGATGTTGTTGTGACCGGAAAAGGACTTGGAGGCGGCATGCCTATCGGCGCTTTTACAGCTTCCGAAAAAATGATGGACAGTTTGTCCGACCATCCAAAATTAGGGCACATCACCACCTTTGGTGGCCATCCTGTCATTGCAGCGGCAGCCTTAGCAACCTTGGAAGAAGTGACAACAAGTAACTTAATTCCAGAGACCCTAGAAAAAGAACAACTGATCCGAAAACACCTCCAACATCCCCTCATAAAAGAGATCAGAGGAAAAGGGTTAATGTTGGCTTTGATGGTCGATTCCTCAGATATAGCAAACAAAATAGTACTGCAAGCCAAAGAAGACGGTTTGATTTTATTTTGGTTGCTCTATGAGCCAAAAGCGGTTCGGATTTCGCCACCGTTGACCATCTCAAAAGAAGAAATTGTAAAGGGATGTCACATCATTCTTAATATCCTAAATTCTCTTTAAACAACACTGTTAATTATTTTGTTGAAAACATTCGAAGTTTTTGGGTGTTTCAAGCAGATATAATCTTAAATTTATTAGTGTAAAAAAACCCTTTTATGGAGTTCAGTCAATCTGAAGAAAATGAAGAAGTAACCCTCTCAAAGTTTGAGTCGATGTTAAAAACCAACAGCGTTTTTTTCTTTGATTCTAATGAGTTTGAGAACATCATACATCACTATTTAGAAAGTGGTAAAATTGCACTTGCAAAAAAGGCAATCAAGCTCGGATTGAGTCAGCATCCTGCTTCTTTGAACCTGAAATTATTTCAAGTTGAAATTTTAATTTTTGAAAATAAATTAAATGAAGCCGATCGATTGCTTTCTCCCCTCTTTGAAATAGAGCCTAATAACGAGGAACTCTACATTCAAAAAGCAAATATTTTTTCTAAAAAAGACCAGCACGAAAAAGCGATACAAGTTTTTAAAGAAGCTATTGAAATCGCGGAGGACAGTGCCGACCTCTATTCTTTAATTGGAATGGAATATTTGTTTTTAGATCAGTATCAAGATGCAAAACAAAATTTCAAGAAGTGTATTGAGCTGGATTTAGAAGACTATTCGGCGCTTTACAATATCATCTATTGTTTTGACTTTTTAGACGAAACCACGGAAGCGATTGAATACCTAAATAGCTATCTCGATAAAAACCCATACAGCGAAGTCGCATGGCACCAACTTGGGAAACAATACGTGGAAACCAAACAACTGGTAAAAGCCCTCACCGCCTTTGATTTTGCAATTATTTCGGATGATACTTTCATTGGTGCGTATCTGGAAAAAGCCAAAGTACTAGAGAAATTAAACCGTTTTGAAGAAGCGATTGAGAATTATAAAATTACCATCGCTATTGAAGATTCTACGGCCTATGCCCTCATCAAAATTGGGTATTGCTATGAACGTTTGAATAACGGAGATTTAGCCCTTAAACATTACTATCAAGCGGTGGAAGAAGACCCTGCCTTGGATAAAGGTTGGATGCGCATTACAAAGTTTTTCTCTGCTAAAAAGGATTACCAAAAAGCCTTGTTTTACATCAATAAAGCCATTGATATAGATGGAGACAATGCTGCCTATTGGTTGTTGTATTCTACCATTAATGAACGCCTTTCTCTTTTGGAAGAAGCCGAACGTGGATATAAAAAAACCCTCGAATTGGGCGATTGTGAATTAAGCACTTGGCTCGCTCGTGGAGATATTTTAATCAAACTTGGCGAATATGAGGCTGCAAAATATAATTTTGTGCAAGCCTTAGAGTACCATCCCAAGAGTGAAGAATTAGAATATCGACTTTCAGGCGTGTGTTTGAAACTTAATAATATGGATGCTGGCTATGCCCACCTTTTGACAGCGATGCATATAAATTTAGAACACGTGTTTATTTTGGAAGAATTATTTCCGGAAGTTTATCAACGCAAAGCCGTTCTGCAATTAATTGAGAATTTTAAAAATACGCATCAGTAAAAATTTGTATTTTTAGGGGCTGCTATAGAATGTTTATCAGCATAAAAAAATCTTTATAATTCTATTATTTTAAACAAAAAATGAAACGATCCCCACTAGATTACTTAATAATTTCACTCAAAGGAATGGCCATGGGTGCGGCAGATGTAGTACCGGGAGTTTCTGGCGGTACCATCGCATTCATCTCAGGAATTTACGAAGAATTGATTGGCACCTTAAATAATATCAATTTTGCCCTTTTAAAGAACTTAAAAACTGAAGGCCTAAAAAGCACTTGGAAAAAAGCTAACGGCCCTTTTTTATTAGCACTTCTTTCAGGAGTGTTTGTGAGTATCATTTCACTGGCAAAAGGCGTTGAATGGTTTTTGGAACACCATCCTATTTTACTTTGGTCCTTCTTTTTTGGATTGGTTCTTGCGAGTATTGTCTATGTCGGAAAACAGATTAAAACCACTGCCAAGGACTTTAAATTATTTATAGCAATGGCCATTGGAGCCGTGGTTGCTTACCTGATTACCACCATCAACCCCTCTGAAACTTCGGATACAAATCTGTTTTTGTTTTTTGCTGGAGCCCTAGCAATTTGTGCGATGATATTGCCCGGTATTTCAGGGTCATTTATTCTGGTAATCATTGGTGCTTACAGTCCCGTTCTGGAAGCGCTCAATACACTTAATATCAAAAAAATTGTTCTCTTTGGCGCTGGTGCCGTGGTTGGATTGTTGTCATTTTCAAAACTTCTAAAGTGGTTGTTTGAAAAATACCACCGCTTGACATTGGCCGTTATCACAGGATTCATGATTGGATCACTAAATAAAATATGGCCTTGGAAAATTGCTTTGACTTTCAGAACCAATTCTAAAGGGGTGAAAGTTCCTTTGAACGAAGAAAGTATTTCTCCTTTTAGTTTTGATGGAGACCCACAACTGTTACAAGCCATCGGACTGATGGTATTTGGAATTTTAATCATCCTCATTTTAGAAAAAATAAGTACCAAAATAAACACGATTGAAACGTCCTAACGATCATACAAACCCTTTTTTACTGACCCTAAAAGGGGTCATTATGGGAGCTGCCAACAAAGTGCCCGGCGTTTCTGGTGGGATTGTGGCGTTTGTGATGGGCTTTTATGAAGAGTTTATTTATTCCTTGCAGAAATTCAATATCAAAGCAGGAAAATTATTTTTCAGCGGAAGGTTTAAAAGTTTTTACACTTATGTAAACGGTCGATTTTTAGCCTTGCTGTTTTTAGGGATGATCATTAGTTATTTTAGTGTTTCTAAACTGTTGGACTACTTCATTGAACGCTACGAACTCTATGTATGGAGTGTGTTTTTTGGAATGATCGTCGGTTCGATTTATTATATTTATAAAGATTTTAAATCTTGGAACACCAAAACAATCGTGATGGCTTTCCTTGGAATCATTGCAGGGATAAGCATTAGTTTTTTAAATCCAGCAACACAAAACGACAACCTTTGGTTTGTCTTTTTATGTGGAATGATTAGCGTCACAGGCATGGCGTTACCAGGGTTTTCAGGATCCTTTATATTGATTTTACTAGGGAATTATGTCTTGTTGTTAGTGGACTCTGTCAACGTTCTTTTTGATACGTTTGTGTTTATAGTTTCTGGAGATTTTAGTTTTATGTCTGATCCCCAACATCTGAGACTTTTAACAGTTTTATTAGTTTTTACACTTGGTTCGATGGTGGGATTGGTGAGTCTTTCGCATCTGTTAAGCTACATTTTAAAGCATTATAAATTCAAAACATTGGCTCTTATTATGGGATTTATCACAGGATCGCTTGGCGTTGTGTGGCCATGGAAAGAAGCCCTCTATAAACAAGATGCCTTAGGGGATTTCATAAGAGATACAAATGGCGAACAAATCATTGAAAATTATCAACGGTATTTGCCTGAAATGAACACACAAACCATTTATGCCCTCTTATTTATAATTTTTGGAGCAGCCATTGTTCTGGGATTGGAATGGTATGGAAACAAACGTAAACAGCATATATGAAGAATTTTGGATTGCTTGGTAAAAACATTGACTACTCATTTTCGAGAGGATATTTTAAAGATAAATTTGAAACCAACAAATTAGACTGCACTTATAACAATTTTGATTTAAAAACGATCGAAGATTTTGAGTCCATAAAAAACTCCGAAACAGAGCTTGCAGGACTGAATGTCACCATTCCATACAAACAAGCGGTACTCCCCTATTTGGATGCCATTGATTCAGAAGCACAAGAAATTGGTGCCGTGAATACAATTAAAATAGAAAACGGAAAATTAACAGGCTATAATACCGATCATTTTGGATTTGAACATAGTTTAAAACCCCATCTCAAATCCCATCACAAAAAAGCTTTAATTTTAGGAACAGGTGGTGCCTCAAAAGCCATCGCTTTTGCTTTGAAAAAATTAGACATTCATTTTGAGTATGTATCCAGAACCGCATCGTCTTCTGTAAAATACACTTATGAGTCTTTGGCAGTCGAGGGAGTTGAGAACTACCAAATTATCATCAACTGCACCCCTTTAGGAACTTTTCCGGATATAGATAAATGCCCTGCTATTCCTTATGAACAGATTACTTCAAAACATTTACTCTTTGATTTGATTTACAATCCTGAACAGACTTTATTCCTCAAACATGGAAAGGCAAAAAATGCCACGACGCTCAACGGGCTCGAAATGCTCCGTTTACAAGCGGAAAAATCGTGGGAAATATGGAACTCCTAATTAAAAAAGTAATTTAAAAGAATTATATAATTTGTAGATTAGAGGGATAATGTTATATTTATGCTTCAAGTCATTTTAACACTAAAACATTGAAAGATATGTCAGAGCACGATAACCTGCAAGATGCAGATGGAGATAACCTAAACGCCACTCCCCAAGAACAAAGTTCAACAGAGAACCCTACGCCTTCTGAAGAAATTCCTACAGAAGAAGTGACAAGTTCAGAAACGCCTACAGAGGAATCCACAGCAACCCCTGAGAAGGTAGTGGAAACCACAAGTTCAGAAGAAAAAGAGACTTCTGAGGAAGCGCCTAAAGAAGATAAAACTTCCGAAGCTTCTACTGAAGATGCAGAAGAAACTCATGAAGATGCTGTAGAAGAAGAAAAAGATTCTGCAGTCAATTATGAAGAACTTTCATTAGAATACTTAATTAATGAATTTGAAAAATTATTAAATTCTGAGAACATTCACAGTGTTCGTAACAATATCAACGAAGTCAAAAATAATTTTAATGCTAAATTCAGTGCATTAATTTCAGAAAAGAAAGAAGCATTTTTGGCGGAAGGTGGGAATGCAATTGACTTCGAATTTATAAGTCCTTTAAAAAAGCAATTCAACGAATTGTCTAAAACCTTTAGAGAAAAACACCAGTCTTTTCAGAAAAACAGAACACAAGAGCTCAATCAAAACCTTGAGATTCGCTTGCAAATCATCGAAGAAATCAAAGGATTAATTAATGTCGAGGGCGATATTAACTCGGCTTACAATACTTTTAAAAATTTACAAGAGCGTTGGAGAAATACAGGACAAATTCCCTCTAGTGAGAACAATAATACATGGAACAATTACCGTCACCATGTAGAGATATTTTATGGTTTTTTACACCTCAATAGAGATCTTAGAGATTTAGATTTTAAGCATAATTTAGAACAAAAACAGAAAATTATAATAAGTACTGAAGAGTTGGCAAATGAAACCGATTTAAACAGAGCGTTTAGAGAGCTTCAAGCACTTCACAAAATTTGGAAAGAAGAATTAGGCCCTGTTGCCAAAGAATATAAAGATGAGCTTTGGGACCGATTTAGTGCTGCGACAAAAGTAATTAATGACAAGCGTCAGGATTATTACAATCAACTGGAAGAAAAGTTTGAAGAAAATCTTAAAATTAAAAATGAGATCATTGCTCAAATTAATGCTATCTCTGAAAAAACCATCAATTCTCACAAGGATTGGCAGGGAAATATAAAAGAAATTGAAGTGCTTAGAGAAGCCTTTTTCAAGACAGGAAAAGTCCCTTCTAAAGTCAATGAAAAAACATGGTCTGGATTTAAGGATGCCGTGAGAACGTTTAATAAGAATAAAAATAATTACTATAAAACCTTAAAGAAAGACCAGTCAGAAAACTACAAGAAAAAACTGGAATTGGTAGAAATTGCTGAGCAAAATAAAGACAGTGAAGACCTAGAGACAACCTTGGTTTTGATGAAAAACATTCAAAATACATGGAAAACAATCGGGCATATTCCACGAAAAGACAGTGATAAGTTATGGAAACGATTTAGAGGCGCATGTAACTCATTTTTTGACCGTTATCATGAACAAAAAAGCTATGGAACTGAAAAAGAAATTGCTGCCTTAGAACAAAAAAATAATTTATTAGATTCCCTTAAAGCATTTGAATTAAGTGATGATAAGGACAAAAATTTAGAAGCCTTAAATGAATTTTCTAGTCAATGGAAAAAACTAGGACATGTCGTTCAAAGCAAACGTTTTATTGATGGGAAATTCTTTAAAACGCTTGATGGTTTCTATTCTAAACTAGGCTTGGACAAAGAAGCGATGGACGATTTAAAGTACACGCTTAAATTGGAAACATTAGCACAGGATCAGAGATTGTTTAGCAATGAAGTGACGTTCATACGGAAAAAAATGGATGAGATCAAAAGTGAAATCAATCAGTTGGAAAACAACCTCCAATTTTTCTCTAATGTGAAAGATGACAATCCACTTGTTAAAGAGGTTCACAAAAATATTGACAAGCATAAAGCTACTTTACAAACTTGGAACGTAAAATATTCTAAGATCAAAAAAATGATACAGCAGTAGCCAACTACAATTTTTTGGCTTCTTCCCAATACACATCCATCTCTGCAAGGGTCATTTCCGAAAGTGATTTTTGCAGAGATTTGGCTTTGGTTTCTAAATACTGAAAGCGTTTGATGAATTTTTTATTGGTGCGCTCTAGCGCATTTTCTGGGTTGATATCTAAAAAACGGGCGTAGTTTATCAATGAAAATAATACATCTCCAAATTCATCTTCAATAGCGTCTTGATTTTTGTTATCTATTTCTATTTTCAGCTCTCCAATCTCCTCCTCTACTTTTTCCCACACCTGATCAGAATGTTCCCAATCAAAGCCAACTCCGGCCACTTTTTCTTGAATTCGACTGGCTTTGACCAAAGCAGGCAAGCTTTTCGGAACGCCTTGTAGCACGCTGGTTTTTCCCTCTTTCAGTTTTAAATTCTCCCAATTTTGCTTGACTTCGGTTTCGTCCTTGACCACCACATCACTGTAAATATGGGGATGCCTGTGAATCAGTTTTTCGCAGATGCTATTGATGACATCCGAAATATCAAAATCTTTTGTTTCACTTCCTATTTTAGCATAAAATACTATGTGGAGTAAAAGATCGCCAAGTTCATTTTTAACTTCTGCTAAATCCTTGTCCAATATCGCATCGCCTAATTCGTAGGTTTCTTCGATGGTGAGATGTCGAAGAGTTTCCATGGTTTGTTTTTGATCCCAAGGACATTGTTCACGAAGTTCGTCCATAATGGTTAACAAACGGTCAAATGCTTGTAATTGGTCAGCTCTATTGGTCATTATTTATGTTTAAATTGATAGTTGATATGCGAGTTTGACACGCCTTAAACTCAGTTAAAATGGAATCTACAATATCGGAAACGGGCGAAATTTCATCAATCAGTCCCGATATTTGTCCAATTTCTAATTCGCCTTCTTCTAAATCGCCTTCAAACATTCCTCGTTTGGCACGGGCGCGTCCTAAAATATTTTTTAAATCTTCGGACGATGGTGACGTTTTATATACCGCTTGTAAATCTTGATAAAATTTATTTTTCAAAAGGCGTACTGGCGTTAATTCTTTAAGTGTTAATTGTGTATCTCCTTCTTTGGCTAAGAGCACTGCGTTTTTAAAAGCTTCGTGGGCAGAGGATTCTTTACTCGCTACAAACCGACTTCCTATTTGGACACCATCGGCACCAAGCGCCATGGCAGCCATCATTCCATTGCCAGTTGCAATACCTCCCGCTGCAAGTAACGGAATTGTGATTTGCGTGCGCACCATCGGAATGAGAGTGAAAGTCGTCGTTTCATCGCGGCCATTATGACCACCTGCTTCAAAACCTTCAGCTACGATTGCATCGACACCCGCTTCTTGTGCTTTTAAGGCAAATTTTAAGCTGCTCACCACATGCACCACAGTAATGCCGCGTTCTTTCAACCACGAGGTCCAAGTCTTTGGATTTCCAGCAGATGTAAAAATAATTTTTACGCCTTCTTCTACTATAATTTTCATCAACTCTTCAATGTTGGGATAGAGCATCGGAACATTCACGCCAAAGGGTTTTGTGGTGGCTTGTTTACATTTTTGAATATGAGTTCTTAAGACATCGGGATACATGGATCCTGCTCCTATTAAACCCAAAATTCCAGCGTTGCTTGCCGCAGAAGCTAATTTCCACCCACTGTTCCAAACCATTCCTGCCTGAACAATAGGGAATTGAATTCCAAAAAGTTGGGTGATCTTATTTTGCATCTATTCTTTTATGAGCTTAAACGTGATCGATTTTTTATTTTCTGTGTGAATTGTTAATAGATAAAGTCCCTTTGAAAACGTTTCCATACTGATAGGTTGCATGCTTTCGACTTGGTTTTCATACACTAACACTCCTAAAACATTATGTATCGAAATAAAAATACTGTCTGTTGTATATGGGAGTTTTATAAAAAATTCTGAATGTACGGGGTTTGGGAAAACTTCAAATTCAAGTTGTTTAGCAGTCTGATGACTCAATCCTAGAGTCAAAGCAGATTGAAAATCTGGAATTCCATAGCCAAGAAAAAAATCGGGACTCGAATATTGAGAGGCTGACTCTCGAATATACGCCATGATTTCTGCATTTGTAGCATCTGGTAACGCCTGAACTAGAGAGGCAACGCCCCCAGCTAAAATAGGCGAACTGAACGAGGTGCCATTGGATTGCGAAATTTGATTGCTACTATTGATGACATAACTGCCAGAACCTCGTGCTGCAACGTCTGGTTTATGGGTAAGTTGAATAACACTCCCTTGAGAACTAAACGATGCATAGATTCCATTTCCATCAACTGCAGCAATCGTTAAAACTCCTGCTGCATCTGCAGGAGTCACAATTCCAGAAGCTCCAGAATTGCCTGCCGAATTTATTAAGATCAACCCTTTTTCAAAAGCGATATTCGCTCCTTTAGAGCTATAGGTTGTGTTGCCATTTAATTGTGCTGTTGTATAACTATAATTAGCATTATCAAAACCTTTATACCCTAGAGACGTATTAATGACCTGTACGCCTAAACTATCGGCACGTTCGACGGCCTCTAACCAATAGCTTTCCTCCACAGGGTTTTCGGAAGCGACATCCTCGGTTCTAAAAAGATAGTAAGTCGCATCAGGTGCCGTGCCTACATATTGATCCTGTACAAATCCTGCCATGGTACTCAATACTTGTGTACCATGTTGACTCGCTGTTGAAGTATAAACTGCGGTCGTTCGGTCTACAAAATCATAGCCACCCTTTAAATTTCCAGCAGTACGCAAGCGTTCAAATCCAGCCATCGTATTTACATTCGGAAAGCCCGCATCAATAACCGCAACCACCACGCCATCTCCTGTATAATTCGCTATATGTAACTCATCTACATTGAGCATTTCTACTTGGTTTTGAGTGGTTCCGTAGTTGAAATTAGTAAGATTGGCTTCTACTTGAAATTTATTTTGAACCGATTCCATGCGCGCATTTAAATTTGAATCTGCAAAAACGATCTCATCTACTAAATCATGAGTGGTCATTAAACTATTGATATCTGCTTCTGACCCTCTTACATGAACGGCATTGAACCATTTTGATTTAGCTTTATAAATAATTCCTGTGGAGGCTTTGATGAGAGTAATATAAGGCTCATGAACAGGCACATCTCTTTCGTCAATAGCTACCGAATGATTTGCTTTCCGATCAATTGCTGCCTGCGTTAAAATGCTAATTGGATTTGATAACGAAGCCGTTGCGGTTGGTTTATCTGTAAAATAAATCCAGGCGTCTTGCTGTGCAAATACTGTCAATTGGCAGACTAAAAAGGTAACTAAAAAAAGCTGCGTTTTTAAAACCATGAAATTGTGTTTTTAGCAATTTAAGAAATTACACCCGAACCAACTAATTCATCTTCTAAATACCAAGCGACAAACTGACCTTCAGTAATAGCGGATTGAGGGGATTCAAAAGCAACATAAAGTCCCTCCGTTGTGGCATATAAGGTGGCAGTCTCTAAATTTTGACGGTAGCGAATACGAGCCATAACTTGAAGTGATTGACCAATTTCGATTGCTAAATCGGTACGTACCCAATGTACTTCGGAGGACTGAACCAACAATACCGATCGGTACAATCCAGGGTGGTTTTTTCCTTGTCCTGTGTATATGATATTATCCACAACATCAGTATCTATGACAAAAAGAGGTTCTACGGTCCCGCCAACGGCCAATCCTTTTCGCTGTCCTTTTGTGAAATAATGAGCCCCTTGATGGGTTCCCACTGCAACACCATCAGATGTGGCATATTTAATTTTTCGAGCTCTAAAAACCAACTCTTCTTCTTTAGATTCAAAGGTGGGTTGTGTGGTTTTATAATCTTCAAAACTATCGGGGATTTCTATAATCTGACCTTCTTTAGGTTGTAATTGTTGTTGTAGAAAATCCGGCAAACGTACTTTGCCTATAAAACACAAGCCTTGAGAATCCTTTTTATCAGCGGTTACTAAATTTAATTTAGTGGCAATCGCCCGGACTTCAGGTTTGGTTAATTCTCCAATAGGAAATAAGGTTTTAGACAATTGTGCTTGCGACAATTGACATAAAAAATAAGATTGATCTTTATTGGAATCTGCTCCAGAAAGGAGTTTATAAATTTCAGGATTTGAAGAACCTTCAACGGTTCCTTTTCGGCAATAGTGACCCGTTGCTACATAATCGGCTCCAAGAGATAAAGCTATTTTCAAAAAGACATCAAATTTAATTTCGCGGTTACAAAGAATATCCGGGTTTGGGGTGCGCCCATTTTTATATTCATTGAACATATAATCGACAATCTTGTCTTTGTATTCTTCACTTAAATCAACCGTTTGAAAGGGAATGTTTAATTTTTCCGCTACCAACATCGCATCATTGCTGTCATCTAACCAAGGGCAATCGTTGGAAATGGTCACCGAGTCGTCATGCCAATTTTTCATAAACAAGCCTATCACGTTGTATCCCTGTTCTTTTAATAGATAGGCAGCAACACTAGAATCTACACCTCCTGAGAGACCGACAACGACTGTTTTCATTTATTAATTTTTAAGCATGCTTGGTTTAATTGCAAATTTACAACTAATTATAATGTAGAACTTAAGATTTAAAGAGAAAATAGAGAAGAGAAAATAGATGCAAGAACCAAGAGGTCCCAACTTTGTCATGCTGAACCTGCCTATCGGCAGACAGGCTTGTTTCAGCATCTCCAGATCACAACGTAGAGACCCTGAAACAGGTTCAGGGTGACAAATTGAGATGTTGATTTAACACGGGAGATTCAAATTGAATTTAGTCTTTTCTCTATTCTCTTTGTTCTTGATTCTTCTTTCAGCACTTCACATACAAAACACTTCGATCTATCACGCCTCGGAGTGACTGCGCCTACCTTCGGTTGGTAAACTCGGAGTGACAAAGTAAATTCAAATTGACTTTAATATTGAGTCTTTTGTCTTGGTTCTTGATTCTTAATTCTCACATCATAATACTTCTTTCAGCACTTCGATTTATCACGCTTTAGCGTGGCTGTGCCTGCCTACCAAAAATAGGCTCAGTGTGACAAAACAGATTCTTTACTCTTCAAGGGGCTTAAGCCCCTTGTTACCCAATATTATGGATTTAGAAATTTGTCATGACTCTATAGAATGGCATAATACAAACAAAAAAACCACCGTAACTGAATATGATGGTTTTTGTTTTAATACTTACTGTTATGGGCAACCGTTAGAAACGAGCACCAGCGTGAGATTCAAATTGACTTTTGTTTTAAGTCTTTTTTCTATTCTCTTTATTCTTGACTCTTAGTTCTTGACTCTATTTTCTCAGATCTTAATACTTGATACTAAATTCTTAATACTCAAATATTACTTCTTCCGTTTCTGTTGGGCTTCTTTTTGTGCTTCGGCTTGCGCCATGATATCCGCCATTTTCTTTTGAAAACGGTTTTGTTTTTTTGGTTTCGCCTTGCTTACCTGGATTTTAGCCAACACTTTATCTTCATCAATGATGTAGTTTTTAATAACGATCATAATTCCGATACTAATTAAGTTGGAAATAAAGTAATATAAACTCAGTCCAGATGCATAGTTATTAAAGAAAACCAACATAATGACTGGAGACAGATAAATCATGTACTTCATCATCTTGCCCATATCAGGCATGCCTTCTTGTGTGGGTTGTGTTGCCATTTGTTGGCCTGTGGTCATCTTCATATAAAAGAAGATCGCAATAGATGCTAAAATTGGAAACAAGCTAATATGATCGCCATAAAAAGGAATGTTATACGGCAGCTCTGCAATAGAATCATACGAACTTAAATCATCAACCCATAGAAATGATTTTTGACGCAATTCAAAGGCGATTGGGAAAAACATAAACAAGGCATAAAACACGGGCATTTGCAACATTCCAGGCAAACAACCACTCAGTGGGCTGGCTCCTGCTTTGTTTTGAACTGCCATTGTTTCTTGTTGCGCCTTCATTTTGTTATTCTTATGCTTCTCACGAATGGCATCCAATTCTGGCTTTAAAATTCTCATTTTAGCTTGAGATAAGAATTGCTTGTACTGTACAAACGACAATACGATTTTCACCATGATAGTCATAACAATAATGGCTATTCCATAAGACATATAGTTGGTCAACCAAGCGTATAAAGGACTGAAAACCGCTTTGTTGATCCATCCAAAAATTCCCCATCCAAATGGGATACTGGCTTCTAAATTTTGGTCGTATTTACTTAAAATATTATCATAGGTTGGGCCATAATAGATATTCATATTATGTGCTAACTCCCCCCCTGAAAAACTTAGTGGAAGGCTCACTTCATAACGTTTTGTAAATAAGGTGTCTACCGTTTCATCCTTCACTAAGTCAAAAGACTTTAGGTCGGCTGTTTTAAACGGTGTATCGGGCACTAAAATCGTGCTAAAGAAATGTTGTCTAAAAGAAAGCCAAGCCAAATCTGACTCGGTTTCATCGTCATCACCAGATTGAGATAGTTTATTGATTTTATCCCCTTCGTGTTGGTAGGTCAAACGGGTGTATCTATTTTCAAACGAAACACTTTGATCCTGACGGTGGGCTTTAAATTTCCAATCGAGTTTTACATCTTGAGAGGTGTTTAAAACGTTTGACAATCCCTGTGATTTTACAGAGAATCCTAACATATAATCGTTTGGTTTCAACTCGTAGCGGTATTCCAAAAATTGGGTTTCCGAAACTTTAAGACGCATGGATAAGACTTGGTTATCTCCTGATGTGCTCAACGTTGGTTGAAAATATAAATTTGTGGAATTGAGTGTGCGGTTATCGGATGTTGCAAAATTCAAATTAAACACAGAACTACCGTCTTTAATTAAATATACAGGAACTGAATCGTGATTGACATAACTTTTCAGTTTAACTTCTGAAATAAATCCACCTTTATTATCTATTTTAAGAGATAAAACTTCGTTTTCAAAAGTGGTAATATTATTCGTTGCTGAAGGGAGCGTTAACGCATAAGCAAAATCTCCAATCTTATTTTTTAGACTGGCTAGACCTAGCGAATCCGTAGGCAGTTGATTGCTGTTTGAATTGTCAGTAATGGTCATCTCCGCAGCAGCTTGATTGGCGGCTTCGGATGCTAATTGTTCTTGTTTGGCTTCTTCTTGTGCAGCAAGTTCTTCTGGAGTGGGTTGATTTTGCCATAACATATAAAGTAAAACAGCTCCTATAAGTAAAAACCCAATGATTGAATTTATGTCTAATTTCTTTTCTTCCATAATCTTTTAAATTTTAATTGACAGCCACAGCGCAGTGTGTTTTATCAAATCAACTTGTCTTATTTTTTTGTTTTATGTTTTAAAGCCGCTTTTACAAATGCCAAAAACAAGGGGTGTGGATTGGCAACGGTACTTTTATATTCTGGGTGGTATTGAACGCCAACAAACCATGGATGCGATGGAATTTCAATAACCTCAACAAGTCCCGTTTCAGGGTTAAAACCCGTGGCATTCATACCAGCGTTTTCAAGTTGTGTTTTGTATGCATTGTTAAACTCGTACCGGTGTCTGTGACGCTCCATGATGGAGGTCGTATTATAAACCGATGCAATTTTTGTGTTTTCTAAAAGATCACATTTCCAAGAGCCCAATCGCATGGTACCTCCTTTTTCGGTGACTTTTTTCTGAGCTTCCATAATGTCAATGACAGGATGCGGCGTTTCAGAATCCATTTCAGAAGAATTTGCTTCTGTCAGTCCTAAAACATTTCGCGAAAATTCAATGGTCGCCATTTGCATTCCTAAACAGATTCCAAAAAATGGAATTTGATGTTCTCTTACATAACGAATGGCTTCTATTTTTCCTTCGATCCCACGCTCTCCAAAACCTGGAGCAACCAATACCCCATCTAAATGAGATAGTTTTGCAGCAATGTTTTCTGGTTGAAGGTATTCAGAGTGAATCGATTCCACTTTGACCTTGACTTCATTGGCCGCACCGGCATGAATAAAGGATTCTAAAATTGATTTGTATGAATCTTGAAGTTCTACGTATTTTCCAATCAAGCCTATAACTACTTCGCTTTTAGGGTTTTTATGTTTTGCTAAAAAGTTGTTCCAAGAGGTTAAATCTGGTGTATGACTTTCTAAGTTTAATTGCTCTAAAACCACTTTATCTAAGCCTTCTTCTAGCATTAGGTTTGGTACATCATAGATTGTTGATGCATCAATAGATTCGATAACGGCTTCTCTTTTGACATTACAAAAACGCGCCAATTTCGTACGGATACTATCACTAAGTTTATGCTCTGTTCTACAGACCAAAATATCGGCTTGAACTCCACTTTCCATCAAGGTTTTTACACTGTGTTGAGTTGGTTTTGTTTTTAATTCACCAGCAGCAGATAAATAAGGGATCAAGGTTAAATGAATGACCAATGCATTTTCATTGCCCATTTCCCATTTAAGCTGACGTACCGCTTCAATATATGGCAACGATTCAATATCACCAACCGTACCACCAATCTCCGTAATGACAATATCATAGTCGCCCGATTTTCCTAAAATCTGGACACGGTATTTAATTTCATCTGTGATATGAGGAATAACTTGAACTGTTTTTCCTAAAAACTCACCACGACGTTCTTTATCAATAACACTTTGGTAAATACGACCTGTGGTCACATTGTTTGCTTGTGAGGTAGGCACATTTAAAAAACGTTCATAATGACCTAAATCTAGATCGGTTTCGGCGCCATCATCCGTCACATAGCACTCGCCATGTTCATAAGGATTTAAGGTTCCTGGGTCAATATTAATATAAGGATCTAATTTTTGAATTGTTGCGCGGTAGCCTTGGGCTTGAAGTAATTTTGCTAAAGATGCAGCAATAATTCCTTTACCTAACGAAGAGCTGACGCCTCCTGTAACAAAAATATATTTAGTAGTTGTGTCTGTCATTATGCGTTGTTAAACGCGAACAAATTTACAAATAAGTATTGAAACTTTAAGGATTAATGGGAGTTGTTTATGAACACTTTATATAAAATACAAAAAGCACCCAAAAGGTGCTTTTTGTATAAATAATATAATAGAATTTAAATCGAATTATTTAACCTCAACCAATTCAACATCAAAGATTAAGTTTGCATTTGGTGGAATCACGCCACCAGCGCCTTGAGCCCCATAGCCTAAATGACTTGGAATGACAAAACGTGCCTTGTCTCCTACATTTAAAAGTGCAACGCCTTCATCCCATCCAGCAATGACTTGACCTGTTCCGAGCGCAAATTCAATCGGTTCTTTTCTTTTGTAAGAGGAATCAAATACCGTTCCATCAGTCAATTGCCCTTTGTAATGTACTGAAACCGTAGCACCTTTTGCAGCTTTTGAACCACTTCCTTTTTGAAGTATTTGGTAACGAAGACCGCTCTCTGTTTTTTCGAATCCAGCCGCTAATTTATCTAACTCTGCCTCAACAGCTGCTTTTGCTTTTTCTAGATTTTTTTCTCTTGAACCTTCAAAAGTTCTAAAGGCTTCCACAGCTTGAAATGCTTCTGCATCGGCTCCAACTGCTATAATTTCTAAAGTTTCTAAAACATCGCCTTGAGCAATTGTGTCAACTTTATCTTGACCTTCAATCACGTTTCCGAATACAGTATGTTTCCCGTCTAACCAATCGGTTGGAATGTGTGTTATAAAAAATTGACTTCCATTGGTTCCAGGACCTGCATTGGCCATAGATAATATACCTGGTTTGTCATGTTTTAAATCGGGATGGAATTCATCGTCAAATTTATATCCTGGATTTCCCGTTCCTGTTCCTTGAGGACAGCCC
>Ga0209199_1001991_pt1 | contig 22899 bp, 14 predicted proteins | sample COGITO_mtgs_1105_7_FD_184805 | JGI IMG/M metagenome (GOLD analysis project Ga0209199, IMG submission 184805) | Pelagic marine microbial communities from North Sea - COGITO_mtgs_110523 (SPAdes) (version 2) | ecosystem: Environmental > Aquatic > Marine > Epipelagic ...
GATGGAGATACAGGGTACATAGGAAACGTTTTATACACTGCATATGACAATACTTCTTTAAAAGCAAAATCGTTGAGTGATTCTGATTGGGGTGGGGTCGTAACAAGCTTGGTTACGGATACGTCGGATTTATTTTACGTGAATGGTATGAATACTAGGTCAAATGATCTAAGCACTTTCTTTAATTCTAATGATATTAGTACCTGGGACACTTCAAAAGTGACCACTTTCCATGGCATGTTTATGCATGAAAATGCTACTAATCCTTATGATTTCGATCAAAACTTAAGTTATTGGGATACGTCTAGTGCTAGGGATATGAGTTATATGTTTTTTTCCGCCGATAATTTCAATCAAAATATTGGTGGTTGGGATACTTCAAATGTGGAAAACATGGAAAATATGTTTTTTGGTGCAACAACATTTAATAACGGATCTGCTTCTGGGGTTAGCACTAATACATTGAATTGGGATACTTCGAATGTGACCAATATGACAGCAATGTTTAGTAGTACTAATGCGTTCAATATTGACATTGGCTCTTGGAATACCTCTAGTGTTGAAAATATGCAGAGCATGTTTAGTGGTGCAGCAGTATTCAATCAGGACTTAAATTGGGAGGTCTCAAATGTTACCACTATGACCTCTATGTTCATTAACGCAACAAGCTTTAATGGGAATATTTCCTCCTGGGAACCTGACTCAGTTGTCTCTATGAAAGATATGTTTTACAATGCCGAAGATTTTAACCAAGATATTGGTTCCTGGAATATGTCCAGTGTAACTAATGTCGAAAGTATGTTTAGACAGGCTGAATCATTTAATCAAAATATAGGTTCATGGGACGTATCGAACATAACTAATTTTCAATATTTATTTGCAGAGGCTACAAACTTTAACAATGGTGATGCTAGCGGAGTAACATCAAATACGCTGAATTGGGATTTCTCGAAAGCTACAAACATAAACATGTCATATATGTTTCATATCGCACCTGCATTTAATCAAGATATTGGTAACTGGAATACTTCTAATGTAAGTTATATGACATACATGTTTGCTGGACGCTACCAAGCTAGAACAAGTAAATTTAATCAAGATATTGGTAAATGGAATACCTCTAATGTAATTGGTATGCAATATATGTTTCAGGATGCAGAAGAATTCAATCAAGACCTCTCCGGATGGTGTGTTTCTAGTATTTTTGGAGTTTCTCCGGGGGGGTCTTATAATTTTTCTGCCCGTGCTTATAGTTGGATAGATAAAAATGAGAAAGAACCCAAATGGGGAACTTGCCCTGCGCCCTCTGTTACTCTAACCGATACTGATGATGATAACTATGTGCTTAACAGCTCTGTGGTTACCATTACCGCTACCTTCTCCTCTGCTATGTCCCCCACAGCTACGATAAGTATTGGCAGTGTAATTAGTGATGTAGCGATGACAGTGGTGTCAAGCTCTACCTTTAGATACGTTTGGGATGTAGATGCAGGGGGTAATATAACTGATGGCATTTACTCAGCAACGGTAACTGGTGTTTCAACAGACGACAGATCTTATGCAGGCACCGATAGTATTACCTTTACCTTACTTTCTCCACCTTCTACGCCCTCCTCAGGACCTGATCTTGATGCTGGCTCAGATGCAGGACCAAGTAATACGGACAACCTTACTAATGTGACTACCCCTACCTTTACTGGGACAGTTAGCCCTTCTACAGGTACTGTGTATCTCTATGCAGAGGTAAGTGGGTCTACTTCCATGGTAGCCTCTGTTACTACCACTAGTGATGGTAGTTATACGATATCACCTACATCGGCCCTTACCTCAGGAGACTACGTCTTCTATGTTACCATAGAAAATGCTGCTGGGGATGCATCAGGCAACTCTCCTCCTGTAAACGTAACCATCCAAACTAGCCCACAAGCCCCAACGGTTCCAACACTTGATCCAAGTTCAGATCTAGGTTTAAATACCGCTGATAATATTACCTCAGATGATACGCCTACAATCACTGGAACAGCCTCACCGAATACCATAATTAATATTTACGATGACACCAATACCTTTGTAGTTTCTTCCACCACAGACAGTTCAGGTACATATAGCATAACCATACCTGACAGTGAATCATTAAGTGATTCTGACAACAACGACTTTTATATAGAGCTAGTAGATACCTTTGGTAATGTCGCTACATCAACGCTTTTAGATCTTACTATTGATACCACCCCACCTTCACCTTCTACCGATCCTGTATTAACAGACAAAAAAATCGCAGCCTCTTCAACAACAACATATACTATTTCTGATATAGCGGCTACAGACCAGGTATGGCTTGTGCCTGCTACAATATCCAATGCTGATCTTCAGGCCTATCTGACAGATCCTTCATCGGTAAGCTCGCTTACACTTAACACCAACATTACCCAACAGACTACGGGTAATAATGGTACTATTGCTACTCCAAGTAGCGGAGGTATTTACAAAGTGGTTGTTCTAGACGAGGCAGGAAACTTTTCCTCTTTATCCTCGGGGAATTTGGACATTGACCTTACAGGGCCAACCATCGCCTCCATAACCACCACCACACCCGATGCCATTTATACCGACGACGACGTCAATCCATCCAATTCCGATACGGTCACCTTTACCGTCAATTTTGACGAACCGGTAAATATTACAGGTACTCCCAGATTACCCCTTGATAACATCACCGATGCCAACGGAAATACCGTTTACGCCACATATGTTTCCGGTTCAGGCACCGCTTCTCCTACCTTTGTCTATACGGTTGGGGACGGAGATATTTCAGGAGGGATTACCGTAGGATCAACAGCTACCGCTTTAGATCTCAATGGAGGAACCATTACAGACCTTTACAATAATAGTGCTGATGCTCTGTTCTCTAGCATCAATGCCAGTCTTATTACATCCATCGAAGTAAGAGCCACCGATCCGGAATTTACCGTAAACATCACCTCAGACAACAGTATCGACCTTACCTCTGCCAAAGAAGGTCAGGACATTACCATAGAGGTCATCTCCTCAACTCCTTGGCCTCTAGACACTTCCTCGGTTTCCTATACTATTGCCGGACTCAGTGTTCAACCCAATTTGAATTTTACCGAAACCGCGACTGCACCCTATACTTATGAAGCAATATTTACCCTAACGGCTTCCAACACCTTTACCGATGGCGCCATTTCTTTTGCGGTCGAAATTTCCGATACTGTGGTATCCTCTAAGGTTACCAACCCCAACCAAGCTATTGCGGACGAGTCCGTATTGACTGCCAGCTTCTTCTTGGACAATACGCAACCCAGTATTACCAGCGCTGCCTCATTGACCGTAATTGAAGGACAAGTTCAAGGACCTGTTTTGTCCGCTGATGAAACCGTACAATTCTCCATCATTGGAGGCGACGATCAGGCCAAAGTAAGCATTGATGCGAATACCGGACAAATTAATTTTAATACCGCCCCCAGTTTATCATCCTTTGATGATGCCAATAACGATGGAACTTACGACATCATCGTTCAAATTTCCGATAAAGTTGGTTATACCGTTACTCAAACCATAAATGTTACCATTGGAGAGATCCCTGACCCTGATACCGATGGAGATGGACTGTTCGATAGTATAGATCCTGATGATGACAACGACGGCATAAGCGATGCTGAAGAAAGTATTTTAGGCACCAACCCACTGAACGCTGATACCGACAACGATGGATTAACCGATGCTGAAGAAAGTAAAACAAATACAGACCCTCTAAAGGCCGATACCGACGATGACGGATTCAATGATGGAGCAGATGAGTTTCCATTAGACCCCATCGAAAATAACGACTTTGACCAAGACGGCACTGGAGACAATGCCGACTTAGATGATGACAATGATGGCTCCCCCGATGATGAGGAGCTAATCAACGGGACCAACCCACGCAACCCTGATACCGACAACGATGGACTCAATGATGGGCAAGAAAAAATATTAGGAGCAGATCCCAATGATCCCGATACCGACGACGATGGCATTCTCGATGGCGAAGATGGGTTCCCTCTAGATCCCTTTGAAACGGCCGATTTAGACGGTGACGGAATCCCCGATGATAAAGATGACGATGATGATGGAGACAATGTTTTGGATACCATCGAAATCGCCCAAGGATCCGACCCGCGCAATCCCGATACCGATGGTGATGGACTCAATGATGGAACAGAAGCCCTCCGCAATACCGATCCTATCGATACAGACACAGATGGTGATGGCTTTACCGATAGTCAAGATGATTTCCCATTAGACCCCTTTGAATACATCGATACCGACAAAGATGGTTTGGGAGATTATATGGATACCGACGATGATAATGACGGGGTGAGCGACATTGAAGAACTTTCCGCGGGAACCGATCCCAAAGATGGAGACAGCGACAAAGATGGACTCTCCGATTTTGAAGAAGTCAATTTGGGAACCAACCCTGGCAATCCAGATTCCGATAATGATGGATTAAACGATCGTGAAGAGACTGAACTGGGAACCGATCCCCTGAATCCCGATACCGATGGTGACGGTATCACTGACGGCAAAGACAGACTGCCTACCAATCCCGATGAAGACTTTGACAATGACCTCGATGGAATTGGAGACAACCAAGATCCCGATGATGACAACGACGGTTCACTGGATACTGACGAATTAATCAATGGTACCGATCCTAACAACCCAGATTCCGATAATGACGGATCAAACGACGGTGAAGAGTCCCAATTGGGAACCGATCCTAATAATCCGGATACTGACGGTGATGGTATTTTAGATAGTGAAGATGATTTTCCTCTTGATCCCAACAGAGCCGACGATACCGATGGAGATGGTATTCCCAACGACGAAGACCCTGACGACGATAATGATGGACTGTCCGACCTAGAGGAAATCGAGCGAGGTACCAATCCCGAAAAACCCGATTCTGATGACGATGGTGTCAATGATTTTGAAGAAACAGAAAATGGAACCGACCCCAATGATCCTGATTCCGACAGCGACGGTCTGCTCGACGGGGAAGAGGTAACCGCAGGGACCGACCCATTGAATCCCGATTCTGACGGTGACGGTTCCAACGATAGCAATGAAATCAGAGAACAAACCAATCCACTAAATCCCGATACCGATGGTGATGGCACCCCCGATGGATCGGATCAACTCCCCCTTGATCCCGACGAGGACAAAGACAGAGACCTTGATGGTATTGGTGATAAAGAAGACCCCGACGACGACAATGATGGGGTAAATGACATAGATGAAATTGCCAAAGGAACCGACCCTTTTGATCCCGATTCCGATGACGATGGACTCAGTGACGGACAAGAATTTGATCGAAAAACCGATCCCAACCTACCCGACACCGATGGTGATGGTGTGGATGATAAAGAAGACGCTTTCCCGCTCGATCCTAATGAAATAATCGATACGGACAATGACGGTATTGGAAACAATGCCGATACCGACGACGATGGAGATGGGGTGGAGGACATCGACGAAATCAGCCTGGGTACCGATCCATTAAATGAAGATTCCGACAATGACGGCCTCATTGATGGAGACGAAATTGCCAAGGGCTGTGACCCACTCGATCCAGACAGCGATAATGATGGCGTACTCGATGGTACCGACGACTTCCCACTCAATCCAGACGAATCGAGGGATACCGATGGTGATGGACTGTCTGATGACCAAGAAAAAGAACAAGGAACCAACCCTAAAAATCCAGATACCGATGGTGACGGAATTAGTGATGGAGATGAAGTTGCAGGAGGCAGTATTCCCTCCGATCCCGACTCCGACAATGATGGAGCATTGGATGGCGAGGACGAACTTCCCCTCGATCCAACAGAAACCAAAGACTTCGACAAAGATGGCATTGGAGACAACGCTGATTTGGACGACGACAATGATGGACTCTCCGATCAGGAAGAAGAGCTACTAGGAACCGATCCCAAAAACCAAGATTCCGACGGTGATGGACTCAGAGACGACCAAGAATTAAATCTAGGTTGCGACCCCTTAGATTCCGATTCAGATAATGACGGCCTGTCCGATCAAGATGAAATAGACCTGCAAACAGACCCCAACAACCCAGATACCGATGGCGATGGCGTTGTAGATGGTAGTGACGATATGCCTCAGGATCCCAATGGCGATACCGACACCGATGGAGACGGACTCGACGATCGTGTTGATCCCGACGACGACAATGACGGACTCAGTGATGAAGAGGAATTCCTTCTGGGAACCAATCCCAAATTGGCCGATACAGACGAAGACGGCATCAGTGACGGGGATGAGATCACGCAACAAACTGACCCCAACCTTTCCGATACCGATGGTGATGGGTTGAGTGACGGTGACGAAAAAGAAAAAGGAACCGATCCCCTCAATACCGATACCGACGGTGACGGTATCAACGATGGGGAAGATGTTTTTCCCCTCGATGCCAACGAAAGTTTAGATACCGATGGTGATGGACTCGGAGACTCTGAAGACCTTGACGATGACAATGACGGGCTCTCAGATACCACAGAAGTCCAATACGGCACTGATTCCAAAAATCCAGATAGCGATGAAGATGGACTGAGTGATGGGGAGGAAATCAGACTACAAACCGATCCCAATCTGATTGATACCGATGGCGATGGAACTTCCGATGGAGAAGATGCTTTCCCACTCGACCCCAACGAAGATACCGATACCGATTTTGACGGAATTGGAAACAACGCAGATACCGATGATGACGGTGATGGTGTTATTGACTTGATAGATAGTTTCCCGACAGATGCTACAGAGGTCAATGATATCGACAACGATGGCATTGGAAATAATGAAGATATCGACGACGACAATGACGGCATCATCGATTACACAGAACATCAATTTGTCACCATCTATCACAACCTTGGGGTAAATCTCAATGGAGCCAAATCATCTGATGAAGGACAAAAAGCAGCCAAGCGATCGGATCCGTTTAGAGGAGTCGGTAAGTGGAAAATTCGTAAGAAAATTTCTGGTGGAGCCGATGCCCATCTCTTTACCATTAAAAATGGCGAACCCGATAGTAAACAGAGTTATGAGAATTTTGCGCAAAGAAGCGCTAGAACAGATCAGGAGTCATCAAGCTTGGCAGAATCAGAACAGCAGTCCTCTACCCTGGATGAATCAGAAGGATTACTTGCCTTCATCGATCCGCCCGATCCCGATAATCCCAACGATCACAACAAAGACGGAATTTATGAAGTCGTATTGGGCTACATCAATACCACCTTGGGCGACACCCGAGTCCCCGTACCTTCTATGCCCTACACCCTGGCAGTAACCGATACCACTAGCGTTGATCTGGCCGATTTGTCAACCATCATCACCCCTATGGATGAAGTTGACCCTGCCAGAATCCATTCAGATACCGATGCCGATGGATTCATCAATTCAATCGATCCCGATGACGATGGTGATTCTATCTTTAGTCAGTTCGAAACCAGAAGACCCCCAAGTTTATCTGCCCGAGGTGTTGCAAGTGATGACTTCGATGGCGATGAGATTGCCGATTATCTCGATCCCGATGATGAAAACGACGGCATCTTCACCCAATTCGAGAATCCCGATCCCAACGGAGATAAAAATGCAGATGATGCCCAAGATACCGATGGCGACGGACTGCCCGATTATTACGATATCGACGACGACGGTGATGGCATTATTACTCCTTCGGAAAATCCCGATCCCAATTTCGACGGTGATCCTATTGACGCTCAAGATTCCGATGGAGATGGCATTCCCGACTATATCGATACCGATGACGACAATGATGGTATTCCCACTCTCCACGAATTGGGCGATCAAGAAGGGGATTACAAAGATTTCGACAATGATGGCATCCCCGACTATTTGGATCCCGATGATGACAATGACGGCATCCCCACTCTGGTCGAAATTGACCCAGATGCCACCGAATTGGAAGACAAGTTGAGCGATCTCGATGGTGACGGCATTCCGAATTACCTCGATACAGAAGATGATGGTGATTCCAAAAAATCCATAGACGAAGACCTCAACCTAAACGGTGATACCACCGATGACGACTCCGATGGCGACGGGATTTTCGACGCCTATGAGTCCACCCTTTTGGATTGTGATCAGGATGGAGTAAATGACGAAAATGACGCCAAAAATTGTGATCCTTACAACGACACCGATGGGGATGGTTTCTCCAATTCGGATGAAATCCGTTGTGGAACAGATCCCAACAATCCTGCCAGTTATTGTCAGGATTTTGCCGACATCAAACTCGAAATTGTCGAATTCTTCTCCCCCAATGGAGACGGAATCAACGACCAATGGCAAGACGACGCCTTCCTCAGATACTCGGACAATAAGGTTTGGATTTACACCCGATCTGGTCAATTGGTTTTCGAAAAAACCAATTATCAAAACAACTGGGGCGGAGAATTTGAAGGCACACCACTTCCCGAAGGAAGCTACTATTATATAATCGACTTTAATGCCGATGGTAATCCAGATTATCAAGGATGGCTCTATTTAACCCGATAACAAGATGAAAAAATTATTAATCATCATATTGTTTTTTCCTTGGACCATCAGTGCACAACAAGACGCCTACCTGTCCCTTTACCAGTTTAACATGTCCTTGATCAACCCTGCCTATGCAGGAGCCGAGGGGAGACATGTCATTTCCTTAAACAGCCGTAATCAATGGAGCAATGCTGAGGACAGTCCCAAAACCACAGCCCTATCCTATAGTGTGGCTGGGGGCAAAAATGTTGGTCTCGGAATTTCGATCGTATCCGATCAAATTTTTATTGAAAAACAAACCATCATCACCGCCGATTTCTCTTATCGTTTGAACATGGCCAATGATGCTGCCCTGTTTTTGGGCATCAAAGCCGGTGGAAATTCCTACAATGCCGACCCCAGTCAATTGAGATCCTACAGGCCAGAGCTCGATCCAGTCAAACGGCCCCTCAGCCGATTCAATCCCAATGTGGGGGTTGGTTTTTACTTCCAAAGTGAACATTATTGGTTTTCGGGAGCCATGCCAAGACTTTTCAACGCCAAAAGAGATGGTGACATTGAAATTCAATCTCGGGACAGAATACACACCTATTTGGCCGCAGGAGCCATGTTTTCGCTCATGGACAAATTCACCCTCAAACCCATTCTGATGTACCGAAAAACCAAAGGCATTGGAGCGGTTACCGATCTGGGGATCAAAGCAGGATATAACAATACATTCGAATTGGGACTATCCACCAGAACGGGTTCGATTTTCTCCATACAAGCCCTGATCAACATCAATGAGAACTTCTCATTGGGATATGCCTATGACACCTTCGGAGACGATCAACTGTCCGGTCTAAACTTCAAGGCCCATGAAATTGGTATTAGATTCAAATTGGGCAGTCCAACCGAAGCATCAGTAGCAGAGGAGCCCCCCGCAGAATAGTTAAACTAGCCCATATTGAGAATTTAACAACGATTTTAGATACATATATGATTTGTTTTTTCAAAAACCCCTTTAAACGCTAATACCTTTTCTGATTTGTTTACTTTTGGAGTACGGAAATTTTCTTTATGGACTGCAGCAGTAAAAAAAAACAATACTACACCGAAGACGAAGCCGCAGAAGCATTGATCCGCTCCCACATTCGATTTGCCCGACCTGCGCTGAGCTATTACCTCTGTGCAGAATGTGCCCAGTTTCACCTTACCTCCCGAGGGCCACAACACCCTTTACTCGACCAGCCCGAAGTGGTCGAACGCATCCACAATGAACAACAGTCACAAGACTGGTCACATCGCTTGGGTAGAAAATAAAATAGCAAAACTTAAAGGGACTATTCCTTGGAGGGAGGATCAGCTTCTTTCATTTTTTTGAAGTACTCATCCAAATGGGTTTCCCAATGCATACGATAGTCGAAACCCGTTTCGAACTCCTGATCACACTGGCTGCATTTAATGATTTTTTTGCCCATAATTGAAAGTACTAAATTAATAAAATTGCTCAGATCAACAGGGGAGGTCAAAAACTTTAAAAAACCACATCATTTGAATTTCAAAAAAACGCCAAAATTGACTAAAATTGACCAAAAAAGACTAAAAATGACGCTTTTTTGCCAAAAAAAGGTCAATTTATCGCCAAAATATGATTTTTCAAAAAGTCCTTCGAGGAGGGTGATCCTTTGTCCATTTTCCTGTCAGTTTTGAAAACAGTAACTTTATTAAAACAAAAACACCCTCATGATTCGAGCTTTTTTATTTGACCTAGACGGCGTTTTTTATGTGGACGACCAATTGCTCCCTGGCGCCAATGCTCTCCTAGAATGGATGCAGGAAAGGCAAATTCCTTTTCGTTTTATCACGAATAATACCACCTTACCCAGAAAGCAACTCACCGAAAAACTCCGACGTTTGGGCCTAAAGCTATCCGAAGACCAACTGGTCAGTGCCAACTATGCTGGGGTTCTGTATCTCAAAAAACAAGGCTTTAAAAGTTGCCGATTGGTCCTTAGGGATGTGGCACAAGCCGATTATAAAGACTTTGATAAGGCTACGGATGCACCCGAAGCCATCGTAGTGGGCGATATAGGCGAAAAATGGGACTACCCCCTGCTCAATGGGCTGATGAATCATATTTTGGAAGGTGCACAATTGGTAGCCCTTCACAAAGGACGCTATTTTCAAACAGAGAAAGGACTCACACTCGACAGTGGTGCTTTTGTTGCAGCATTGGAACACGCCACCGAAACTCATGCACTCGTGGTGGGAAAGCCTGAGCCGACCTTCTTCGAGCTAGCCACTCAAGGATTGGATTGTCAAGCCCATGAAATTGCTATGGTAGGCGACGATCTGATCAACGATATTGGCGGGGCGCAAAAAATGGGATATGCCTCCATTTTGGTCAAAACTGGAAAATTCAGAAACACCCTCTATCAAAAATCCCACATCCGTCCAGATCACCTGATCGATGGCATTGGATATCTTAAAGAATATATATTAACTAATGGTTTAATTTAAAATGTATAGTAAATTGAAATACAATATTTTATTAAGTCTTATATTTCTATTTTTAAGCTGTCAATTCCCAACCGATTTTGACCCAGTCACGGTAGAACAAGCCACAGAAAATGGTGATCTGGCTCATGAAAGTTTCCAACGGAGTTTGGATTTTACCCAGGCTTGGCTCAAAAAAATCGATCCCGAAAGTGGATTGATTCCCTCCAACCTCCAGTCCAAATCCGATCTTTGGGATCCCGCCAACGCTGCCGCCGACAATTACCCTTTTATGGTTTTGACCGCTTTTTTGCTGGACGAAGACCTTTTTCGTGGTCAACTCCTAGAGATGCTTCATCAAGAAAAAAAGCTCAGTTCCCGTTTGGGTGTCCTTCCCGACGTGTATTCGTTTTCCAAAAAGGGCTTTCACGAAAACCCAATCAATATGGGACATGTCATCTTTGGGGCCTCCGAGTACATCAAAGACGGACTAATTCCCCTTAATGAATTGATTGGCCCGTCTCCTTGGCAAGACCGTATGATGGAAATCTTGGAGGAACTTCTTCGTTATACAGATGAATTTACCGACTTGGAAAAGTATTTTAAACGCACCTCTTCCGTAGAGGAAATTCACGGAGAGATGTTGCAAACCCTCAGTCGTGTGTATTGGATGACAGGCGACAATAAGTATTTGAACTGGGCAATTCAAATAGCCGATCTATATTTATTGCAAACCGATTTTTCAGAAACCAATTACCTCAAACTCAGGGATCACGGTTGTGAGATTATCGGAGGACTGAGTGAACTTTTCCTCAGTTTACATCATTTAAAGCATCCCAAACTAGCTGCTTATCGACCCCCGCTCTATCGGCTTTTGGATCGAATACTGGTTTTTGGCAGAAATGCCGACGGTTTGTTTTACAACGCCATCAACCTTCAAGATCAAAGCCTGATAGATGAACGTATTGCAGATACTTGGGGTTATATCCTCAATGCTTATTATACCGTTTGGTTGGTGGATCAAAAAGAGGAATACCTGGAAGCAGTAAGAAAACCTTTTCGGGCACTCAATGCTAACTATCGCAACTACAACTGGGAACCTGGAAAGCATCGCGGACCATTGGGAAGTCACGACGGTTATGCCGACGCCATAGAAAGTGGGATCAATTTATTCAATCGTGAAAATGACTCCGACCTCCATCAGTGGATCGACAGTGAGATCCAAGTTATGTTTGGGATGCAGCAACCCGATGGCATCATCGAGGGTTGGCACGGAGATGGAAATTTTGCCCGAACAGCGCTGATGTATGGACTCTGGAAAACCCAGGGAGCGAGGCTCTCTTCTTGGAACCCCTCGTTGCGACTTGGAGCAGCTACGACTAAAAAGGGAACTTATTTTGTGATCCGTGCGGCCGCCGATTGGAATGGAAAACTAATGTTTGATCCCATTCGACACAAAACCATACTGAATTTACCCCTGGACTACCCCAGAATCAATCAGTTTCCCGAATGGTTTACCGTGGATCCCAAATTGGAATATAAGATTACCGCCTCAGATCCAAAATTATCAAATACCTACAGCGGCGCTATACTCTTGCATGGTCTCCCAGTCGAACTCTCTAAGGGCCAGCGTTTGGTCATAGCAATTGAATAAAAAAACCCCGCTTTCAAAGAAGCGGGGACTAACAAAAACAAATAATTAATTTCCTTATAGGAAAACAATTGCTAAACTAAATTAGGGATTTGTCACTTTTATTATCGGGATTTGCTGTGACCATCGGTTACTTTTTAGGAATCTCAAAAAAACAAGCTTAGATTTTATGAACCTGCTATAAATGAAAACTTATAATAGCGGTATCGTTAATATAATTATGAGTATGCTCCATTATAAAAAAACCTTTTTTTTCTCTTTTAAGAGCGTCATTGTCTCTAATTTATTAACTTAAGCCGATGATTCGACCCATATTTTTATTGTTTTTGATGTGCTGCGCTTGCATATCTCCCACTAAAATGGATCAGGAAGAATGGATCAGCTTGTTTAACGGCAAAGACCTGTTAGGCTGGACCATCAAATTTGCCAACCAAGACCTAGGGGTAAATTACCGCAATACCTTTCGTGTACAAGACAGTATGATCCGCATTGCTTACGACACCTATGACACCTTTGACAATGCCTATGCCCATATGTATTATAAAACCCCCTATTCCTATTATAAGTTGCGCTTCGACTATCGGTTTACGGGCGAGCAAGTGAAAGGAGGGGAAGACTGGAATATCCGAAACAGCGGGATCATGTTGCATTCCCAATCCGCAGAAAGCAACGACTACGGTCAGTATTTCCCAGTTTCCATAGAAATCCAACTACTCGGCGGATTGGGTGAAGGGGATCGCACCACTGGAAATGTTTGTACCCCAGGAACCGCACTGGTCATGGACGGAAAAGTCGATTACCGACACTGCATTTCCTCCAATTCCAAAACCTATCACGGGGATGGGTGGGTAAGCGCTGAAGTAATAGTCTTGGGAGGAGAAAGCATTACCCACCTGATCGAAAACGATACCGTACTGAAATACCAAAGCCCACAGATTGGTGGTGGATTTACCAATCCCAATAGGGAAGACGATTGGACTTCTCGTGGAGTAGTGGAGAGTAAAGACGAGTGGATCGCCAAAGACGGACAAATTCTCACCCAAGGCTATATCTCCCTTCAAGCCGAAAGCCACCCCATCGATTTTAAAAACATCCAACTGCTCGACCTTTGTGGTTGTAAAGATCCCAAAGCCAAAAACTACAAAACTTATTTTATAAAAGCGGAGAACTCCCTTTGTGAATATTGATCGACCCTTGAAGTAAGGTTTTTTTTTATATTTAATGACAATAGACCCCAGATCTATACTACTACCATGACCTGCTTATTTTATCACGGAATTTTTTGGGTATGGAATCAAGAATATTCTGGTGTTAAACTGACTGAAGTCATATGATGATTGGCACGGTCAACCAAAGCAAAATTATTAACATTTTAACTAACATTAAGTGTTAATAAATTATGTATATTTGTGATGAAAATTGTATTTATAAATAATGATTTAGAAAAATATGCAAATAAGGATCGATATGGATATAGAAAACTAGGATTAAAACGATTTAAAAAATTTAAACAAAGGCTAGATCAACTAAAAGCCTCTGAAACTTTAGAAGACTTAAGAAATCAACCGGGCAGATTTCATGAATTAAAAAATGATAGGAAAGGACAATGGGCATGTGACCTTGACCATCCTTATAGATTGATTTTTAGACCACAAGAAAATCCAGTTCCTAACGATGAAAACGGAAATTATATTTGGTCGAAAATTAAATCAACAGAAATTATTGAAATTAAAAATTACCACTAAAATAGAGTGATTTTAAAAGTCAATTCATCATGGCGATCATCAATAAATATTATCCAGAAAGCGTAACACATCCGGGAGAAATCTTGAAAGAATCTTTAGAAGAAAACAATCTTGGAGCTAAAGAATTTGCTGTAAAAACGGGTAAACCTGAAAAAACAATCACTGCTGTTCTTAAAGGGGAAAGTTCGATAACTCCCGATATGGCTGTACTATTCGAACAAGTTTTAAGAATACCCGTTAATTTTTGGCTTGAAGCCCAAAAAAATTATGACGAATATAAAGCACGTATTGGCTATCAAATCAATATCGAAAACGCAATAGCTTGGTCATCTACTTTTCCCTATGCACAAATGGCTAGTTTTGGGTGGGTACCAAAAACCCGAGTTGCTAAAGAAAAGGTCATTAACCTGTTCAATTTTTTTAATGTTGCTTCTCAAAAAGGATTTGAAGATTATTATTACAATCAACGCACTAAAGTTGCTTTTAGGATTTCTTTAAAAGACCAAAAAAACGCATCTCTAATTGCAGCTTGGTTGAGACAGGGTGAAATTCAAGCTGATGATTTTCAAATCAATGAATTTAGTAAAACCAAACTCAAAGAAATTTTACCTCATATAAAGAAAATCATGGCCAAACAGCCCAAGGATTACTTTTTAAAATTACAAAACTTGTGTTTTTCTGCTGGGATCAAGCTTGTTTTCACTCCATGTTTGCCAAAGACATCTATTCATGGCTCTACTCGTTGGATAAAAAGCAATCCTCTGATTCAATTAAGTGGAAGGTATAAAAGAAATGATATATTTTGGTTTACATTTTTTCACGAAATAGGTCATATTTTATTACACGGAAAAAAATATATATCGATCGAAAACATTGATGTTGTTGGGGAAAATAAAGAGTTTGAAGATCAAGCAAATGAATTTGCCTCAAATTGGCTTTTAACTGAAAATCAAGAAAATGAAATATTGAGGCATCCTAAGATTACATCAGATGACATTCTAAAGTATGCTGAAAAATTTAAAACCCACCCAGCAATAATTATTGGAAGACTACAACATAAAAAAATAATCCCATACGGAAAGGGAAATAATTTTTTCGAGTCGTTAGAACTAAGATAAAAATCAACGAATCAAAAATCCATGTCAACCCTAATTCCAATTCATTGGAATTTCGCTTAAATTATTTTGGATGAAAGTCGGATTAGATTTAGTGTCAAAATTTATAACTTTAGAAAACAATCACCCCACACTTCAAATCACTTTTCCGAAATTATCGTAAATTAAAACCGAGCAGATTGTTAACCATAAGATGTAGGATGATAAATTTTAAACCCTTAAGATGAAAAAGTATATTTGGTTCAGTACCATAGTTTTCCTTTTTTGTTTCTCTTGTTCTCTGATTTCTGAAACCCCCATAGCAGAATTTTCCACCGCCCAATTTCGGATGGAGATCAACCATCAGGGCAACGTTATGGCATTGATCGATCCCGAAACGGGAAAAAATCACCTTGCCCAAGATTCCATTGCACCACTGCTGTCTCTCAGGGTCAAAGGTAATTTCCAAAAACCACAGTCTGCCACCTTTAAAAACGACGTTCTTTATTTGCAGTTTGCAGAACAGCGGGAAGCCCAAATCAAAATCACTTCAAAAGAAGCCTACCTCACTTTTGAGCTTATTGCACTGACCCAAGCCGAGGCGATCGACCTTATCCTTTGGGGGCCCTATCCCACCACAATTAATAAAATTATTGGAGAAACTGTGGGCGTTGTTCGAGGGGAAACTTTTGCCTTGGGCATTCAATCTCTAAACCTTAAAACCTTGGGCGGATACCCTTGGCACGAAAGCGACCGTATGCCGCAGTTGGATATTTTCCGTGCTGGTGACGCTACCGATATGGCCACCCAAGCCGATGATGGGGTCTTATACCGCGTGGAAGCCGCCATGCCCACCCCCTCTGGCAGTAGTTTACAAGCCTACTCCCGCAACCGCTACCAAGCCCGAATTGTCGAAGAATTTTCCCACGACAAAATCGTGGCGCCTCCCTACGATGATGGTGGGGTGATTGGTTCCAAAATTGCGCTTTTTGGGAGTCCAGTCGAACAAGCACTGGAGACTTTGGGCATCATAGAACTGGGCGAAGGACTGCCCCATCCCATGATCGATGGCCAATGGGTCAAAACCTCCCCCTATGCCAATGCCGCCTACCTTATCTCCAGTTTTACTGAGGAAAATGTGGACGAAGCCATTGCACTCACCCAAAAAGCAGGGCTCAAACACCTCTACCACTATGGGAAAACTTTTGAAAACTGGGGACATTTTGACCTCTATAAAGGGGAATTTCCCAACGGGCTGACAGGCCTTAAAAAATGTGTAGAAAAAGCCGCCGCCAAGGGCATCAAAATGGGAACACACTGCCTGTCCAACTTTATCACCACCAACGACCCTTATGTGACCCCCATTCCAGACCCCCGATTGGCCAAGGTGGGCAGTTCCCAATTGATACAAGCAGTGGGATCAAGCGATACCGAAATCGAAATTGCCTCCCCCGATTTTTTTAACCAAATGAAAAACAACACCCTCAAAACCGTAGTAGTGGGGAACGAACTCATTCGTTATGGCGGGATATCCGAGGCCGCCCCTTGGCGCTTGCTCGATTGCCGTCGTGGGGCTTTTGGCACCGCCGCCGCTGCCCATCCGGCCGAGGCCAAAATATCAAAACTGCTCGATCACGGCTACAAAGTCTTTTTAACCGATGCCGATTTGACCATTGAGATGTCCAACACCTTGGCCAAGCTCTATAATGAAACGGGTCTGCGGCAGATTTCTTTCGACGGACTTGAGGGCAACCGTTCTACTGGACTAGGAACCTATGGGGAGTCGCTAATGCCCTATACTTGGTACAATGCTTTAAAGCCCGAACTCAAAGACCACCTCATTATAGACGCCAGCCGAACTACCCACTTTTTCTGGCACATCTATTCCCGAATGAACTGGGGAGAACCTTGGTATGCCGGATTTAGAGAAAGCCAAACCCAATACCGATTCAACAATCAAGCTTATTTCCAACGCAACTTTATGCCCGGTATGTTGGGTTGGTTTAAAATGACCCCCGAAACCAGTTTGGAAGACATGGAATGGATGCTGTCCAAATCGGCAGGCTATGCCGCTGGCTATGCCTTGGTCGCCGACACCGAAAGTGTGGCACAAAATGGCAATACTGACCGCATCTTGGAAAAGGTTGGCGACTGGGAACAACTACGTTTGTCCCAAGCTTTTAGCGAAACTCAAAAAGAAGCCATGCGCGACAACGACCGAGAGTTTACCCTTCATAAAATCGATGCCCAAACTTGGAACTGGCAAGAAGTTCATGCCCAGATCTTTACCCATGCCAAAAAGGTGCGCCAACCGGGAGAGCCGCTACATTCGACTTTTGAATTCCATAACCCCGCTGCCGTTCAATCCCTACAGTTTGTACTTACCGCCCAAAAGACCGACGTCGAGGCGATCAGCTTGGAGATCAATCGTTATAAAAAAATAGAACTGCCCACGGCTTTGAAAAATGGACAACGCTTCCAATACAATGGTGGAGATCGTTTGTGGGTTTTAGACGCACAATGGAACCGACTAAAATCCTATCAAGTCAACCCACAGGACTTTAAGGTTAAAGCCGGAGATAACACCCTTGGTCTAGACGCTGATTTTAAACGGACCGAAACAGCCTCCGCACTGAAGCTGGAGGTCAAAATCCTAGGCAAAACCGAAAAGCTTAGCCTCCCCAAAATCGAAGGGATACAAAGTTCAATGCCTTAAAATTTATTATTATTTCCTATAAATTAAATTTTATAATTAATTGTTAATCAATATACTATTATTTACTACTTCATCTAAAACTTTATATATTACATTAATAAATATAGTAAATAAATAATTTGAAGTGTTGACAAGCAATATTTTGTAGATTTAAAAAGGGAATGGTTTGTTTGGTAATGAGAGGATGGCTCAAATTCCCTTGCTTAAAAAACTGTTGGAACGAGTCAAAAAAAAGATATTGAAGGAAAAACCTTACAAGAGAGTAAGGGTGAAATGGGTTTGTGGGTTGGGATGGTCCTTGGTGGTGGATGCTAGAGGAGCCTTCCTCCTCGAAGTACAGCATGTCGTCCAAGGACTGGACAGAAGCTTTACCACCCCCTAGGTAGGATATGACTTTAAAATGGAATTAATAGGCCAAATTAACGCCAACCTTATTTTGATGGTAAATGAGTCCGTCCCCGAAGAAGATGACAAAAATAATTGGATTCAATTTAGAGAGTATCAAACGGATTCGATTTGATCAAACTTAGGATCTCGCGTAAAAACTTGTCGCTGAAATATTTAAACAATTGGACTTTGAGGTTGAATTACTTGACTAAGGAAGTGGAAGAAAATCCAGTGTACACAACCTTTATAAAACGGATCCCTTTTCCACTTTTAGTGCCCTCCCTTTTGATAATGTTCTTTGATCATATCTTTGCCAAAATCACCATCAAATTCTCTCCAAACCGCATGAATATGGTTACCGTTGTTTTGAGAGTTATCGTATTCGATCAAAAAGTTTTGGCCTTGGATACGGTAGTAGTGCGCTTTTAATTTTTCGGTTTTTCCTGCCCAACTAAAAGTGATATTGTTCCAGTTTTCATTTTTCAGCAAGTCCCGTGCTTTTTGGGAAACTGGTTTTTCCATACGATCGAGGTGGTGGTAAATGATTTGTTTAAGTTGCTTTTTTTGAGTGGCTTTGAGATCGTTGTAGGAGATACCGTTGTTGGGAATGAATTGGACTGCTGCTTGGTTGCTGGTGAGAATTTCTCCATAGGTTTTGGAGCTGACGAGGGTTTTTTTCAGTTGTTGGGGGGAGAGGGAATTTACAAGTTGTAACCCCAGATTATGGTCGGTTTTCAATACGATTTTTCCTTTTTCGGGTCCCGTGGGTATAATCCCTGGATTGGAGCCCCAGAAGGCGGGGGCAAAGGCAATGGCCTCGGAGGAGACGGTAAAGTTAAGAGAGATGTGGTGACCTTCAAAAGACCAGGCCCAAAGGGAGTCTTTGTGGGGGGTACCATAAATGGCAATATAATATTTGCTGGCGTCCCTTTTATAAGGATTATTTTCTGCCACGGCGAGGTAGTTTTCCAGATCGATGATTTGTTGCATTTGGTCATAACCACTCTTGCTGAGATAGGCCTCCAGGAGGGCATAGGTTTTTTCGATTTGGGCGGGAGTCATGTCGGAGAATGGCAGTCCCTCGCGAGCAAAGGAATCATGGGGCAGGTAGTGCCATCGGGTTTTGGCGGGGTCATCTAAGGGAAAAGAAATCACTTCTTTTTGGGAGTCAGAAAGGTCATTGAGCAAATTAGTGGCCAAGGATATGGCATCAAAAGAGTCTTGAGCCATGGCCCATCCCCATCCTAAAACATATATACACAACAGTTTTTTCATCCTTAAAGGTTTATCTAAATGTACCAAAAATCTATGGAGGATTAAAAAAATCTCCCCAATTGGGGAGATGTTGCGAATAAAGAAGGCTATTCCACCCTTTTGTAGAGTTCTCCTGAACCTTTACCCAGAGAATCAAGAGCGTACTGTGTGTAATGATTTTCTGATAGGCTTATTTTGACGCTATAGATCTTATTACCAGCTTCGATCCATTTGAGGTAATTGTCCGTTCCGTGGCTCATAAACTCGAATAAAGAATCGTTTTCGACTTTGTAAGTTCCGTTTCCAGCAAAGCCTATGTTACGATCGACGCCTAAGGAATCGAGTTGTTTCCCATTGGCCACAAACATAAAATTTTCGGTTGTGTAAAACTTTACTTGTTTGGATTTGGCATCAAAAGGAACAGTATCTTTTGGTTTTCCATCTTCGAAATAGATGGTTCCAATACGATCCCAAACACCTTGTAAACCAATTGTTTTGGAGGAATTTTCTGGCGTGGCGCAAGAAATAATAGCCAAGACCAATACTGTGATTATGATGATTTTTTTCATAAAATATATAGTTAATATAGTTCAATATATAAATAATGTGTTTTTTTTATGGGATTCCACAAAGTATTGACACTAAATTGATTAATTGGCAATATTTGGAAGTCTTTTTTAGGGAATATGCTTTTCTTTATCATCAATTTGGAGAATTCTATATTTGTTTTTTTTCAGTTTTTATTTTTGGCGCAGAAATTAATGAATGGAGGTAAAAGAAAAAGACAGGAAATTTCTATCGGCGCTAAAAAGTGTTTATCGATCTGTTTCCAAAGCACCAGAGACCATTTCTCCTTTGGAGGCCAGATCTCTTTGTACCGACCATGTTCGCCAAGCCTTTGCAATAACCAATGTCCAGATCAAGGGTTCGGAATATTTGCCTTACGAAAAAAACGTCATTTTTATTTACAATCATTTAAACAATCACCCCTATTATACCGAGGATGAGGGCTTTCAGATTACGCTGGACAGTCATTTTATCAGCAGTGTAATATTGGACAAATACTACAAAGATTCTGGTGTACGTGTGGTACGTCATTCGCTTCCAGATGAAGACAACCACAGAACTTATTACGAACGCTTGAAATACCTCAGGGTTTATGCCAAAAATTTTTTGCCAGAAGGACTAGACAAAAAAGAGATCAAGTCGGTCAATAAAGAGTTTTACCCTCAAGCGATAAACCACTTAAGACAAGGATCAGGATTGGTTTTCAGTCCAGAGGGAAATTCATACAAAACGGGGGACTCTCCTGGGATTTTTAGGTATGGGATTTTTAAACTGGCTTGTTGTATGGATCCTCAGCCCTTGATTGTACCTTTGGTCATGGCCAATTTTGATAAGTTGGCCTCTGAGGACACTTTTAAATGTCAAATCAAACCGCCTTTTAGAATGAGTGATTTGGGAATCACCGACAAAAAAGACCCTAGCTTGCCTGGCGTGGTGGCAAAGATCAATCAACAATTCAAAGAATGGGTGAGTGATTTATTAGAAGAAGAACAGGGTTTTGAATCGGAAATTTTGGCCCTAGAAGAACGAACAAAAAACAAAGAGACTTTGGACGATATGGTGGTCTTTTATGGCAGTTCTACCATACGACTGTGGAACAGTTTGGAGGAGGATTTTCCCCATATCAATTCACTCAACCTTGGTTTTGGAGGGGCTTTTATCAGTTCCCTTTCCCAGCATTTCGAACGTTTATTTACTTTCAAGGCACCCAAGGTGATTGTCCTCTACTTGGGGGGTAACGACTTGACTTTGGGTTGGACTGCAGCAAAGATTGTCGAAAACATCAATTCGCTGATTGAAAAAATACATCACAAATATCCCACTACCACCCTTTTAAACCTCAGCATCAAGCCCTCTCTTGAACGGGCTATTCAAATGGAAAAAATCATTCAGATCAACACTGCAATGGACGCTTTGTCCAAAAACAGCACTTTCCTTAAACAAGTTGATTTCTTTGATGCTCTGATGGATGGCGAGGCTGTTAAGCGACAATTTTTACTTCAAGATGGCCTTCATCTTAACACAGATGGGTATGAAATTTTAAAAAACCATCTCAAACCTTACTTATTAAACTCAATCCAGACTTGCTAGATTTAAAAAAAAATTTGTAAATTTAATTTATTTACAAATAGTAAATAAATTGGGCGCGGGTTTTTTGATACCAGGTTTGAGCTTATTCCAATTTCAAAAATCAATTCTTCCAAAAAATCCAATTGCTATAGTAGTAGCGAACATCGAAGTTTTATAATTTTAAAAACCAATTATTACTATGAAAAATAACAGATCTAGTTGTCCATTGGTCAACATTTTAGACATCCTAGGAGACAAATGGTCTCTGGTTGTTGTGAGAGATATTTTTAATGGTAAAAAGGCGTTCGGAGAATTCTTAGAATCTCCCGAAAAAATTTCTACCAGTGTGCTCACATCTAGACTCCAGCTTTTGGAGCGAGCAGGTATTGCGCAACACATTTTGTCCAAAAGCGACAAAAAAGTAAAGTTCTACTTTTTAACAGATCGAGGAATTGATCTATTTCCCATTTTATATGAGATGGTTTATTGGAGTAAACGGAATTTGGATCGTGAGTTTCACCCCTTTTCAAAGGAGTGGTTTAAACGTCATGAAAACCATACTGCTGAGGAAATCATTTTAGAAAAACAAAATGATTACAAAATCAAAAGGGAAGAACTTTTGGAACCACAATAATTTTTATTACTTTCGAACAACAAGTAATCATAAGTCAATTCGAAGAGCCTCTTGCAAAAACACGTAGGGGGTTTTTCTTTTTCTCACTATTTTTCATCTAACAACTGCGCTACATCTTGCTGAAGTTGGAGTATTTCGGGTTTTAGCGTAGCGTTATAAATTCCCCTAAGCCGAAGCTTGGTATCCACAAGGACAAGGTGTTCTGTATGAAGAAACTC
>Ga0209199_1001993_pt1 | contig 22877 bp, 12 predicted proteins | sample COGITO_mtgs_1105_7_FD_184805 | JGI IMG/M metagenome (GOLD analysis project Ga0209199, IMG submission 184805) | Pelagic marine microbial communities from North Sea - COGITO_mtgs_110523 (SPAdes) (version 2) | ecosystem: Environmental > Aquatic > Marine > Epipelagic ...
CAATCCCATTACTGGGTTCATTCCTTATAAATAATTCTTAATTAGTACCTACTAACTGTAGGATTTGGATTGTTCACTACCAATAAGTATTGGAGTAAATCTTAAAACGATAGATTTTCACAGAATTTCTCAAAATATTTTCTGAGAGGGATTCTTTTGGAAGTGAAATGAATGAATGGAGAATGAATTTCTATGTGAAATTGAAGTAGAAGAAACCTAAAATTGAGTTTCGTAGAATTGATTAAAAACTTGGGGAGTAATACTCCCCAAAACTCCCCAAAAACGATATTTTAATAAAATTAAACATCTGTTTATCAATGATTTAGGTTGCGAGTTCTAATCCTGTCATCCCGACTACTACCAGTAAAGGCTTTCGGGAAACCGGAGGCCTTTGGCGTTTTTGCATGGTTGAAACATAGTTGAAACATAGTTGAAACAATCAAGAACAAATTGATCGATGAAAGACTATTAGTTGGAATGATAACCTTCTTAATTCGAGACGATGGATAAGTTCGGAAAAAACTCGAACGGCAATCATTAATAACTTTCAAATCAGCGAGTTACACGACATGCTTTCGGTAAGGCACCCTTTGGCTCAAATTAAGCTACAATGGGATAAGGTTCAATTCAGCATTATTCAACTTTCACAGGGTAGTGGCCGGGGCAGCGCAACCGCCTCGCTGCATTTAATTGATGTATCGAACACATAATTTGCCTTGGGCGATACTTGATGTAACTTTGTGTCATAGGTGATTCGGGCAATGGACTTTTAAGTTGAATTTGACATATATAAACCACAAATTGATGACTATCTCCAGACTGTCCAAACATAATCTCGAAAAATTGGTGTTCGCAGGAATTCTCTTGCTATCCTTTTTTACGATTGTTTATCGTGCAAGCTCAATACCAGCGACGCAAGACGAGGTTATTTCATTCTTCGAATATGTGGCTTCGGACTCGAGTTGGCTATTGGATTTTAGGACAGCTAATAACCATCTGTTAAACACACTTCTGGGAAAGCTCTTTACAGGGCTTTTTGGGATGAATATGTTTTCTTTTAGATTACCGAATGCCCTGGCCTTTTTGGTCTATGGGTTAGGCGTCTGGCGGATTAGTTCAAGACTGAAGTTCGAGATGAAATGGCTACTCATTCTTAATCTCATGATTGCCTATCCAATCATTGAGTACTTCGGATTAGCTCGAGGATATGGTATTTCATTTGCGTTCATGATTCTACAGCTAGATTATTTGCTAGAATACGCATCTAAAGGAAAGCTGGTGGACCTATTCCTATCCACTTTATGTCTAGGGTTGGCGGTACTTGCAAACTTGAGTCTTGCGGTTCACCTAGCGGTGAGTACGGGAGTCGTGATTTTGATAAATATTCTTGCATATCAAGGTTTAAGGAATTGGCTTCCTCTAATACTTAATGTTGGGTTTATCTTGAGTTTCGGGTATATAGGTCTTGGTCTAAATCAGAGTCAGGAATTGTACTACGGATATGATGATGGCTTTTATAGGACTACGATTGACACGCTCCTAAACATGTTTAAACATTCAACTGACTCAATATATACGAACGTGCTTCTAGGCACAATTTTGTTGCTCACAATCTTATCAATCCTTGATAGCTTATGGTCTAAACTAAGGTTGCCAGATCTCTTAGTCAAGCCAAAATTAGTATTGACTCTCGCAATGTTCTTGAATATTGTAGGAACCATCGCATTGTCGGAAATAATTGGTGTAAACTATCCATCAGAACGAGTCGGACTCTACTTCGTAATCCTCTTTCTTTTGACATCTGCGTTTGCCTATAATGATGTTAATCGGAAATCATTGCGCATTGGAATATTTATCACAAATGCCATCTTGACAATCGGGATTGCGGCGCATACCCTAAGTGTGTTTTCGCTAGAAAGGTCACGAGTAGAACCCTACGCTCATTTAAGTGAAAAAAGCTTTAACAAAATTGTGAATTTGAGTAAGGCTGACAAAATTCTACCTATTGTCTGTGGTGATGAGAGACTGTCCTATGCGTATCGATATTTAACGTTTGTGAATGATGTGCAAGTAAACCCAATCGCGAATAGTATTAGTTCACTTGGTTGTGAAATTGAAATATTGTTTGAACCAGAAAGTGACCTAGAAATGGGTATCAGGGTACACTCCGACCCCGATAATTTAAAGGAATTGGATGTGTATTTTCAACATAACCAAGATGAGGGTTCAATTGAGTTTATAGAGGAGTATCAGACGATTTCAAAGATCGCGATGCTGGATACGGGAGAATATATCCTGACTGTAGGCTTGGATGTCGAGTCTGGTGATAAACCAAAAATATCGTTGGTAATGTCTATTAACAATGGGCGGGAGAAGCAGGATTTATTATATGAGGCAGAGCGAATTGATTGTATGCTGAAACAGCCAAGATGTGAAAAAGAAAGATCCTGGAAACTTAAACTAACGGAACCAGTCCATGCCCATTTTTATTTGTTTAATTTAGAATCGAAGAAAATAACGCTAAACTCTTCAAATATTAAGGTTTATAAACTCAACTAAAATGACCAGGTACATCGCCATACTTACACTGATTTTTCTACAATTAACAGCATTCTCGCAAGAGAATAGATTCGAGGTTGGCATATGGCCGAGTGGGAGCTATATGGAGAATTACGATAATATTTGTTCTGCTAATGTAGTCACACCCAATATACTGTATAACACACACCCAACATCATGGCTAAATCAGGTGATCGATAATGATAAGATTTGTTGAATTTATTGATATACTTACCGTGACCATACGAACTTGTGCATCCAATTGAATAATGAGCAGCATCACACCCGGAATACGAATTAGACTAAGAGGAGAGGATTTTCTTGTAACAAATAGTGAAAGGGATATTATAGATGTTGATGGTATTTCTGAATTAGTGCATGGACAACGGTTTCAATTCGATTTAAGGTTAGAGGATTATGATATAATACAACCCGAGAGTACTAACCTTCAGGTTGACCTAAGCCCTGGATATCGTCAGACCAAACTATTTTTGGAGACTGTATTTAGAAATTCATCTCATTATTCAGAGAATATTGAGATAGCACATAAAACCGCAATCAGGGGTGCCGATTATCAGTATGAACCCACATTAAAAGCACTCAAACTTCCGCAGCCCAGAATACTCATAGCGGATGCTGTAGGATTAGGAAAAACTGTGCAGGTCGGAATATTTCTCGCGGAGCTCATACGAAGAGGGAAAGGAAAGAAAATATTGGTAGTTACTCCGAAGTCTATCCTGGCTCAATTCCAGCAAGAAATTTGGTCACGCTTCGCTATTCCATTAGTCCGTTTGGATAGCCAAGGCATTGCAAGAATAAAAGAGGAAATACCTTCTAATAAAAACCCATTTGATTATTACGACAAGGTAATCGTGTCTGTAGATACGTTAAAGAATAATGGGAAATTTCGTCATTTTCTAGAGCGTGTGCATTGGGATATTGTGGCTATTGACGAGTGTCACAATGTTGCAAATATTAAATCACAGAGAGGAAGGTTGGCTCGAGATTTGGCAAGTCAAACAGATGCGTTAGTCTTAACCTCTGCCACACCACATAACGGAAAAAAAGAAAATTTTGCAAATCTTTTAAGTTTACTCGATCCGACTTCAGTAACATACAACGGAGATTTCGATCCAGAAGGGATTAAGTCCCTTTTTGTAAGACGCTTTAAAAAAGATATCAAAGACGAGGTCGGAGATGCTTTTAAAGATCGAATTACAAAGCAAATTACTTGTGAGCTCGATATATCTGAGGAGGCAATTTTATCTATAATTCAAGATTATAAAAAAGAGGCGTATAAGGATTCACAGGGAGATTTATCTAACGGGTCCTTGTTGTTCTCAATTGGTTTATTCAAGGGATATATGTCATCCCCTAGTGCCTGTTTGGAAACCGTTAAAAAGAGACTTCATAAGAACGTAGATGACAACAATGTACTATCCCTTTTGAATGAACTGAAAGGGTTATTAGAGGAGGTGATATCGACCAAAGTTGACTCTAAATACAAAGCCCTTGTTACCTCATTAAATGATATGAAGTGGTCAGGAGCTAAAAATGCCGAGCGGGTAATCATTTTTTCAGAAAGGAGAGAAACACTGAACTTTCTTGAAAGGAACTTAAGAAACGACTTTGATTTAAATGCTGACAGTATTGTTCAGTTCAACGGTAGTTTAACTGACTCAAAGCAGCAGGAAATTTTAGAGGACTTTTCAAAAGAAGACAGTAAAATTCGATTGTTTTTAGCTTCTGATGCGGGAAGTCAAGGGGTGAACCTGCATTACCACTGCCATCATATGTTCAATTACGACATACCGTGGTCAATCATTACACTAGATCAACGAAATGGCCGAATTGATCGATATGGTCAAAAGGAAACTCCCATGATCTATTACCTCATTTCTGAATCCGGAAGTAATGATGTGCAAGGTGACATCAGGATTCTTGAGAAATTAAAAGAAAAAGAAGAAGAAGTTTACAAAAGTCTTGGAGATGCAGGCAGGGCGTTGGGTCTTTTTGATTCATCAGTAGAGGAATTGAGCGTTACAAGGGCTATTGCCAGCTCTGACTTGTCATCACTTGAATCGCAGGTAAATAACGCTGATGTTTCTTGGATGGATGACGTATTCGGTGGTCTTGACGAATCTGACAGCACGGCAACTGAAACTGCTGGGGTAGTCAAAGACGAGGGCTTCAAGTCTTTCTACAAAGATGACTTCAATTATTACCTCACTTTAACAGATGAGTTGATCTCTTATGATGACGACTTAAAAGGTCGTTTTTTGGCAGATAAAGAGGATAAGATCATCGAGATTGAGAAGACAGATGAACTATCGAATAAAGGCGTTTTGTATGATGTTCCCCGAGAAGTGTTTCACTCAAAAGTTGACACCTACAAGCTTACTACAGATGCAAACATTGTTGAGCAAGCCATTGTGCAAGCCAGGAAAAAACAAAAGCAATGGCCTACACATCAGTTGCTTTACGATTTGAACCCGATTGCCAAGTGGATGCAAAACAAACTATTGGCTCAAGTAGATCGAGGTAATGCGCTGTTGGTAAAAATGAGAAGCCCGCTCCCTGAAAATTCAGCATGGTTTGTGTTTCAGGGGATAACATCAAACGGGCAAGGCAAACCCATCCTCTCCAAGACATTTGTTGTCGGAAAATCTTTTGATAGTGATGCCTTAGGAAGTCTAGAGGATTTCGCTGATTTCATGACACAATACCGTCTAGTCGATTCGCTACCAACATTAGAAACGAGCAACGATGAGAAAGCAAGCGTTCAGGCTCTTCTCAAAGGTGCGGTAGATAGTGCTAAGAAGTTGTACGACTTCAAATTGAAAGGCGACTTAGAAGATGAGTTAGAAGAGAAACTCGAGCATTATCAGCAACGACTTAACAATTGGCTTGTATCAACAGAAACCCAATTAGAAATGCAATTTGGTGAGGACACTGCTGGATCTGGTTCCTTCTATAAAAAGAAGCGCAGAAGAGATGTCAATTACGTAAAGGAGAACATGGAAAGATTCTACACCGAATTTTTTCAGTTAGAAAACGAACCATACATGAGACTGTTAGCCGTCTTCTTTAACAAGAAATAGAATGATTGATTTTATTGAAAATATAGGAGACTACTTCTCACAGCATTATTTCACCGATGACTTCCCCAAAAAGGTTTTTGATAAGTCAGGTTTTGTAAGTCAAGGGAAAACCGAAAACGGTGAAAAAGTAGAAAACCATATCTCTATCCATAATAAGGCAGTTGGTAGCTTACGTGAAAAATACTACAAGTTCAAAAACGACTTCCTATCGCTTAAACGAACGAAAGACAAGGCCAAGTTGGCTCACGATTTCAATACGGAGATCTTAAAAGTCTTGGGTTATCAAAATGGCACACAAAGCTATGATCACCCTGTGTTTTTAGAGGATAATAAGGTTATCCCGGTTCGGTATAGATTCAACAAAGGGGACAAACCGTATCTCTTTGTAATGGAAATGTTGCCAATGATAAAAGTTGGCGACAACACGCCTGATGGACTATACGAACAAAACTACACCTATGAAGATTGGGAAAGTGTGCTACCTGAGTCTTTCCAAGACTATGAAATAAAGCCTGAGGTAATTAAAGAGGCATTATCCGAGTTATTTCTACTGCCGGAAGATGAGCGTCCAGAGTATTTGATCATGCTGGCAGGATCAAAAATCTTCCTCCTCCAATTTGAAAAATGGAAATACGACAGCTACCTTATTTTCGATTTGGAAGAACTGTTTGTCTTATCCCAGATTCCAGCAAACAAGAATTTCTTGGCTCTATTTTATGCGTTATTAGCTAAGAAACAGTTTATAACTGAAAGTGAAAGTGTTCTCTCTTCACTAGAGGAAGATGCCCACAAAGCGAGCTATGGAGTAACCAAGACACTGAAGAATGCCGTAATCTATGCGGTTGAAAATTTGGCTAACGAAGCCATAGCGTATAAGCGGACTCAGCTAAAAACCATTGAGGATAAAAAGCAAATCATTGAGTTGATTGAGAATGACAAGTTCGCACAAGAGTTAAAAGACGATTGCCTGACATTTGTGTATCGCTTGCTTTTCCTTTTTTATGCAGAGTCGCGAGAGGATCTCGAGATTTTACCGGTTAACGATTCTACTTATCAAAAAGGATACAGCATGGAAATGCTGCGTGATCTGGAGATGATTCAGCTTACAACCGACTCTTCACGAAATGGCTTTTTCTTTTCTGATAGTCTATGGAAGTTATTCGAGTTTTTACATGAAGGCCGCGAAGAACAACATGGTTTTATTCTGAAGCCACTCGACTCACCATTATTCGATAATGATGCGCTCAAGCATTTAAGTGGAATCAGATTTAAAAATAGTGTGCTCCAAGAGATCGTTTTACGGTTATCTCTATCAGCGCGAACACGAAATAAGAGTCGAGGTCGAATTTCTTATTCTAACCTGGGAATTAACCAACTGGGAAGTGTTTACGAGAGTCTACTAGCCTACTCTGGATTCTTTGCAAAGGAGGATTTAATTGAAGTGAAAGCTGCCAATGATAAAACCGGTAAAGACGGAACTTTTTTAGCACCAAAAAGCCGACGAGACGACTTTAAAGAAGAAGAAATATTAAAGGATTTCGACCACCCATCTGAAGATGTTACAGTAAATCGTGGGCAGTTTGTATATCGTTTGAATGGGCGTGACCGTAAGAAATCGGCATCGTATTATACGCCTGAAGTGCTCACCCATTGTACAGTAAGGTATACCTTGAAAGGTATTTTAGATAAGCTCCGAGAGAAGCAGAACATTATTGATGGGGAATTAATAGGTGAATACTGTGCTGACGAGATTTTAAAACTTAAAATTCTAGAGCCTGCCATGGGGGCAGCCGCTTTCCAAAACGAAGTAATAAATCAGCTATCAGTAGCGTATTTGGAGCTCAAAGAACACGAAGAAATTCATAAAGGTCGTAAGCGAATTGTTCCGGGTAACTACAAAGATGAAGTGCAAAAGGTTAAAGCCTTCATTGCAGCAAACAACGTATATGGTGTCGATTTAAACCCAACAGCGGTCGAATTAGGCAAACTCTCCTTATGGTTGAACTGCATGCACAAAAACATGGAGACACCATTTTTTGGACACCGTTTGGGTACGGGTAATGCAGTTGTAGGTGCTTGGCTGAAAGTATACAACAAGACTGACATCATAGAAGAGTTTCCTACAGAAGGCACGGCTAACCAAAGAAAGAAACCGATACCAAAAGAGTGGTGGGATAAAGCCCCTAAAAGAGTTCAATGGAAGGGCAAGAAACTAAACCGAAAGGATGACCAGATCTATCATTTCTTATTGCCGGATGCGAACATGGTGCCTTCGTATGGGATAAAATTGTTGAAGGAAGAATTGACAGATGTTGAGAAAAAGGCTTTTACCGATTGGAGAAATGATTTTAAAGCGCCGATTTCTAAGGGCGAACACAAGCGTTTAGCTAAAATATCTAGAGTAATAGACCACTTGTTGGATGAGCATCACAAACAGATTTTAGGCGTTATAAAAGATACCACTTCTGTTTATCCTGTTTATGGCCAGGAGAACCCGCAAGTTGCCCTTAAGGGCTATAATGAAAAAGAACGCCTGGCTAATTCCAGAAATAGCCGAACCGCGCCCTTCTACAAGCTTAGAATGATTATGGACTACTGGTGCAGTTTGTGGTTTTGGGATGTACGAGAAGTAGCCAGTTTGCCTCAGCGTGCGGAATGGTACAATGAGATTGAGAGTTTGTTAAACATTGACACCTCTTCTCTTCCAGAGAACGCTGCTGAACAGGACATCCTAAATGAGTTTGGAAAGCATACCACGGACGGAACACTATTTTCTGATAAAGGGAGAATTAAAACGGTCATTGCACTTCGTGATACCCACCGGTTCTTTCATAATGAACTGGAGTTTATTGAAGTGTTTAAAGAAGGAGGTGGTTTCGATGTTATTGCAGGAAACCCCCCATGGGTCGGAATTGAAATGGATCAAACTGGGGTATTATCCGAAACTCATCCAGAAATTGCTATTAGAGGGCTTTCAGCTTCACAAGTGAATAAATTGTCTTCCCAGTACTTAGACGAAACCTTAGAATTGAAGAATAATTATTTGTCTGAATCAATTTGGGCAATGAGTACAAAAGAGTTTTTAGGGGCAGTTCAATGTTATCCATTGCTAGAAGGACAGAGAAACAACCTTTATAAATGCATACTTGTAAACTGTATAGACATAATAGCTAAGAATGGTTACTGTGGTTTAATTCACCCAGAAGGAATATATGATGAAACCAAAGCAAAGCAAATAAGGAAAGAAGTATATCCAAGACTTGAGTATCACTTTCAATTTAAGAACGAATTATTGCTTTTTGCGGATGTTATGAATACTAGAATGTATTCAGTGAATGTTTATGGTGAAAAAAAGAACAATATCAAATTTAAAAGTATATCAAACTTATTCTCGGTATCGACTATAGATCAATCATTTAAAAATAGAAACAACGATATTTTAGGTTTTAAACGATATGACAGTGTGCTAGGAAAGTGGGTTTGGGAAATTACTGGCAACTCTACAAGAATTGTTGAATTTGATCAAAAATTGCTGTCAAAAATGAGTCAAGTTTTTGAGCATAAAGACTCTTTAAGCGGGGTTCTTCCGAAAACCCATAATACCGGCATGGCTAATGTTTTAAAAGGATTTTCGGAATTAAAGAACACAATTGGCAATGATTTAGATGATGCACTAGTCGGATTCAATCAGGTGACTGCCGTAAACAGCAGAATAATAAAAAGAAGACCCGTTAATGAAGAAATGATTAGTCAAAACGAAAATGTATTAAGTAGCCCTCATTTTTTTGTTAACAATCCATACTATAAAAATGCATATTTAAAAAGTACCTCTCCAAAACATTTTGAATGCATTCAGTTAGATCAACTACCAGATCTATTTCACCGTAGAATGAACTTTGGTCCTGATATTAATTTTGAAAAGTTTTTCCAAGAAAACAAGAGTTGGTCAATTTGGAAAAGTAGTTACCGAATACTTGTGAGTAAAATGGTCGATCCTGGGACAGAAAGAACTCTACAATCATGCATTATTCCAGAAGGGGTTTGTCATACGGATAGTTGTATTTCTTTATTATTTAAGAATCTTGGTAAGTTAGTGGTTTCCGCGGGCTTTATGTCCTCGTTGCCCTATGACTTTTATATTAAGTCTGCAGGAAAGACAAATTTGTATGAGAATACTCTGGCTCTCATTCCAATACCAAGATTTAACAATGAATTAAAGCAATTGATAAATTTAAGAACGCTCCGATTAAATTGCCTTACCAGGGATTATTCTAGATTATGGGGGGAACTTTATAATGATCAATTTAAAGAAGATATTCCAAGCTTTAGTGGTTTAAAAAACAACCACAGCCTTGAGGGAAATTGGAATACTAACGTGCCGTATAGATCCTATTTAGATCGTAGAAATTGCCAAATTGAATTAGATGTATTATGCGCAATGGCAATAAAAATGTCACTTGAGGATTTGATCTCAATCTATTTGGTTCAATTTCCAACATTAGTTAAAAATGAATATGACACTTGGTATGACAATAAAGGTAATATTGTTTATACGGTAAATGGCCAAGGTCTTAAAGGTGTTGGTGTCGAACGGACCGATTGGGAAAAAATAAGAGGTCTAAAACAAGGACAAACTTATGAGCATGTCATAACCAAAAGTGACTTATACGAAGGTGAAACGGTAACCTACTATGCCCCATTTGATAAATGCGATCGGGTTGAAAATTACAAAACGGCCTGGGCACATTTCGAAAAAGTGTTTAACCAAGAAAATGTAGTTACCGTTTAGTATGCTCCCACTCATTCAAGCAGAAGAAATAAAGCATTCGGTGGTTGAGTACCTTAAAGCTACCTTCAACTTTCAGGATAAGGCGATTGATGTAGCCTTCGAAGATTTATTGCTTAATAAAAGGCAGGGAATGTTCAAGGGCCCCTTCATGCATATGCGTTTGCCTTTTGATAAAGTAGAGTCAGATGAAGATATCAAGGCCTTCGAAGAGTCTCTATTCGTAAGGCCTGGATTCAACCCGTATTACCATCAGTTTGAATCATTCAAAAAGCTTTCTACGCGAAACGGTCATGAACCTGAACCGGTAATCTTAACTACGGGAACAGGGTCTGGTAAAACAGAAAGCTTCTTATTTCCCCTTTTAGACTATTGCTACCAACATAGAGAAACCCCAGGCATTAAGGCCATTATTCTATATCCCATGAATGCCTTGGCAACAGACCAGGCTAGAAGAATAGCAGAAGAGATTAATGCTTTCACAGATGAAAATGGAGAGCAGGTTTTAAATGGAAAGATCCGCGCAGGCCTATTCATTGGAGAAGGGTCCGGTAAAAAAGGTCAACAACGCCCGGGAAGAATGGGCAAAGACCACATTATTGAAGATCGCACAACCTTGATTAAATCACCGCCAGACATTCTTTTGACCAACTTTAAAATGTTGGATTTCTCTCTGCTACAAGCCCAGTTTCACGGCCTTTGGAAACATAATTTTAAGCATACAGAATTGCTCAAATTCATTGTGCTAGATGAATTGCACACCTATGATGGCGCAAAGGGCTCTGATGTAGCCAATTTGATAAGAAGATTAAAACTAAAACTCCATTTAGATAAAGATCAAATTGTCCCTGTTGGAACTTCTGCCACGATATCCGGTGGTGAAGATGGAAAAGAAGAGTTGGTGAATTTCTTTTCTCAAGTTTTTGGAGTAACGGTGGGTAAGGAAGCTGTGATTGGTGAACGAAGAATAGAGCCAGAAGAGTTTTTTGAAGAAGAGTTATCGGTTCCAAGTATTGACCTATCAAAATTGGATGATTGTAAGTTTAAGGAAGAAGATAACCACGATTCTTACATAAAACGACAATTAGCCCTATGGAATTATACGGATTTAGATCCTTCAGGTTTAGCATTTGAACTGAAGAAGAACCAATGGCTATATAATCTATTATCCATCACCAAGTCTGAGGTTCAAGAAATTCAGCCCATTCTAAAACGTTGGGTAGATTCCATTGGACTTGATGTTTCAAATGAAGATTCAGTTAAACTATTCGGGTCGCTTTTGGCATTGGTAACCTTTGCAAAAGAAAAGAGTAGCAAGCGTTTCTTTCCCTTTCTCTTTGTTCAGATAACCTATTGGATGCGTAGTTTAAGCCGATTGGTTAGAAAGCTGCAACCGACTCCAGAATTTGCCTGGGAAAGTGATTTAAATCCGAATGAAGAAACCAAGGTATTGCCACCCTATTTCTGCCGAGAATGTGGTGGAAGTGGCTGGATTGGCATAAAAAAAGAACATGCATTTAGTTTTGAGAATGATTTAATCAAGACCAGAACTCAGTTTTTTGGCAGAACTAATAACAAGAACGCATATCTGATTTCAAGTCTAGAAAATCAGCCTTACACGGGAGTATTTGCATCCGACTATGCGTATACCGGAGATCCTATTAACGGCTATTTACATCCTCACTCCTTTGATATATATGAAAAAAAGGAGTCTGAAGAGCAATTCAAAATTTTTGGAGTAAGAAATGTAAATGGCAATCGAATAGACAAGATATGTCCGCATTGTAACGCGCGAAACTCATTGGCATTAATGGGGACAGGTGTGCCAACATTAGAATCGATTGCAGCGGCTCAAATACTAGCGACCGCTACAGACACTACTGATGATCATAAACGTAAGCTACTCGCTTTCACCAATAGTGTTCAAGACGCTGCTCACCAGGCAGGGTTTATTGAAAGTAGGAATTTTAGGTTTGGAATGCGTCATGCCATTCAATCGGTGATAAATGATCAATCTGAACCAACCTCTTTAAAATCAATGTATTCACTTTATGAGGATAAATGGAAAGATCCTTCAGATCAATTGAAGTTGGATGCATACTTCTACAAATTTTTACCTCCAGACTGCAGTGCACGTTTAGAGATTGAAGATTATCGCAACAGGGATAAATCATTTAAGAAATCATTTGAAGTTGAGTTCAGAAATAGGATGTCTTGGGAAATTTGGGCCGAGTATTCTTATCGTGCGATTATTGGTCGCACACTAGAAAAATCAGGAGCATCTGCTACTTCTTATGATGCGGGAAGAATGGTTGATGTTTTTAATCAATTACACCATTGGCTGCAGCAAAACGAGTTAAAAGAAAGAGTTGAAAGAGAGGACTTCTTGAAATTCTTAAACGGATTTCTGCATCGTTTAAGAACCAAAGGTGGTGTAGATCACCCTTACTTAACTAAGTATAGAACAGAGCGGACCAACTATTATCTAATAACGCAAAACGTTAATAAGCAATTCTTTTTGATGCAAAATTTTGGCAAGAACACAAGATTGCCGAAGTTCATCACATTAAGCCCTGGGAAAAACACAACAGCTTTTGACATCGTTCAGATGGATAAAAAGCAAAATTGGTTTAGCGCATACTTCTTAAAGTCGTTTCCGCAAGTTAGAGATACCGAAATGCAATTGATCAATGAGTTTTATGAAAACCTTCTTGAATCTCTCAATGAAAAAGGCATATTAGATAAAAAAGTAGCAGCTGGGGTCACTAATTTCGGTATAGCTGCAGATCAAGTTTTTATTGAAAGAGAAGAGGTTTCCTTTGAATGTTCAGAATGCGGTCATCAAGTTCATTCTGGTAAGTCAGGAGCACAACTAACTGAAGGAATGAAATGTCTACAGTACAGGTGCGGAGGTGATTATAAACAGTTCCAATCTGCTGATCTCGACTACTATAGAATGGTGTACAACCGAGGAAAGGCGCTGCGAATATTTGCAAGCGACCATACCGGGTTAATTGACAGAAACAAAAGAGAGGAAATAGAGAGTGACTTTAAGCAACAACCGTCCTTCAAAAGTCTAAATGTCCTTGTGGCTACATCCACGCTCGAAATGGGTATTGACATCGGTGATTTGAACGTTACATTCAATTCTTCTCTACCACCAGAAACGGCCAATTATTTACAACGTGTGGGTCGTGCGGGTAGGTCTAGTGGCACATCGTTGATTTTGAACATAGCTGGACGGGACGAGCACGACCTTTATTATTATCAAGACCCAATGGATATGATGGGAGGCGAAATAAAAACGCCTGCCTGTTATCTTGAAGCTAAGGACATTTTGAGACGTCATTTTATGGCTTTTTGTTTTGATAGTTGGGCTTCAAATAATCATGAGCAAAACAGGATTCCGGCTATGGTGAGAATGCTCAGATTGAAGTCAATAGAAGTGGGTAGCCCAAACTTCGTTTTCAATGAGATTGCAGACTACATTAACGGCAATAAAACCAAACTATACGAGTCCTTTGTAGATCAATATGCTGGTAACATCGAACCCGATTCACAAAGTTTGGTGTCCATTAAAAATGATTTATCCTCAGGTTCTTTCTCCAGTCCATTGAGCAATATTCAATCTGAATTACTCAAGGAAATATCCTTCTACGATAGGAAAAGAAAATCTATTATAAAGCAATTAAAGAAACTTCCAGAAACGGGTGAAGAAACAGTAATACTCAAGAATGAGAGAAAAGCTCTTTCAGGAGCTATATTTAATATCAATCGCAGAAATGTAATAGAGCATTTAACAAACATCGGTGTGCTACCGAATTATGCTTTCCCAGAGACAGGGGTTCGATTGAATGCTCAGATACGGAGGAAAAAAGAGATTGATGGTAAGGTAGAATACAAGTATGAGCAATTTGGGGATATTGTTCGTGCTAGCTCTTCAGCATTGACCGAACTAGCGCCTGGAAACACATTCTATTCTCAGGGTTTTATGCTACATTCTGATGGGTTAGAAATCAGATCAAAAGATGATTATGAAACCTTTAGGTTTTGTGGGAATTGCGATCTGTTAAAATTGGAAATAGATGTTCCTTCTGGCCAACACGAATGTCCGGTTTGTGGAGATGGATCTTGGTCTTCCATAAGCAACCGAAAGACGCTTGTTAAGCTTCAATCTGTGATGTCAGTTAACGATCAAGAAAGATCTCGTATTACTGATTCTTCAGATGAGAGAGACCGGCTTAATTACCAAAAATCGGTGCATATCGAAGTCGACCACAAGTCTTCTGAAGGAGCACACGTATTAAAAAGGGTACCGTTCGGTATTGAGTTTTTTCATAGCGTAAAATACACTGAGATAAATACGGGTGTTCGAGAGGAAGGCTTTTTCGGAACTCGAGAAATTGAGATTAATAGCACTGATCATCCAGAGGTTGGATTTGTAGTATGTGAGACTTGCGGTAAGTCTACTGAAAAACCCATTACTCAATACGATCTTGACAAAAAGAAGAGGTCATATCATTTCCCGTACTGTTCTAATAAATCTGAACAATATGACGGTAAAGAAACAAGCATATTCCGAGAAATATATTTGTACCGCAGGTTCAATACTGAAGCACTTCTGATCTTATTGCCGGTACAAGAATTTAGATCGGAAGAAAAGATCGCGCTTTTCAAATCTGGTTTGCAACTAGGACTTAAAGGCTATTTTAAAGGAGAACCTGACCATATCCTAATCAGAGAGAGTGAAGCCTATAATCAAGAATCCAAACGCAAGGAAAAGTACCTCGTGCTTTTTGAAACCATTCCAGGTGGGACGGGGTATCTTTCAAAATTATTTGATACCACAGAGTTTACAAATGTTTTAAAGGCAGCCTATGAATCCATTGCCTACTGTTCGTGCAAAAGCGAAGGCAAAGATGGATGCTACCGATGCATTTATACTTACGGAAATCAGCACGAACGGACGATTCTGAGCAGAAACGAGGCAGAAACACTTTTTGAAGATATTCTTGAAAAAGCTGACGAGTGGAACAGAATAGAAAGTCTGCAAAATGTGAAAGGTTTTGCCAACAATGAAGAGTCGGATCTTGAGCTTATGTTCATAGAATCTTTGAAGGACTTAGCCTTGCGAAACAAGGAATCTTCTTTTGAGCAAGTTTCTGCGAAGGGCGTAAAAAAATATGTACTTGATTTAGCAACGGAATTAGGTTCAATCAGATATGAAGTTTGGCCTCAGAATCTTGGCGTGAACCTCCAAGGACTAAAACTTCAAACCAGACCCGATTTTCTTTTAAAGCCCATTGCTATATGTGAAAACAAACGAGACTGGTCAATTGAAGAAGTTGAATCCATTAAGCCGGTAGTTATTTATTTAGATGGATACCAATATCATGCTACTGCTGATCACCCAAGATTCGTTTCAGATGTAGCCATAAGAAATGAAATTGTTAAATCGGAACAGTATTACCTGTGGACCTTAACCTGGAATGATTTCAAAGAAAATATCAAGGATTTAGACTTTATCGGTGAAACCATTAATAGGAAATCAACAGATGACAGATTATTAAAAAGACACCCTCTTTTCAAAGGGACCAACTTTGATGAATTAGGTCATTTCAATAACCTTTCTAGACTTTTTCGATTACTACTTAGCCCTAGTGCTGCGTTGAAACCTAATCTATGGTCTTCAATCTTATTGTTTAATTCTCAATCTAATTGGCTTGAAAAATGCTTCACAAGAGAATCTGTTGAAAGATCGATCAACCTTGAATCCTTGGACCATTTAGTTTCCACAAAATCGAACCCTAAGGAATATGCAGAGCTTACTTTGTTGAATCTGAATGATGAAGCGACTATCTCAGGGTTCATAGTCCCTGAAACGTTTGAGGTTAAGGTGCTGTCTAACTTCAAGAAGGTTAGCGGCTGGGAAAAAGATAACTGGGAGCTCTTCTGGCAGTATTACAACTTATTCCAATTTCATGGCATCAATTCAGTTTTGGAAGAACGGACTGTAAAAATTGAAAAGGAACCCCAAGATGATTCTCTTGCTGTTCTAGACAATTTTAATCCCGCGCTTCATCATATTGTGAAAGAATTAATAAAGTTTGAGATTGACTTTAATATCGAGTTTGACTTTGATATCCTGGAAGATGAGGTCATTGTAGCACAAGCTGAGTTGGGGTCAGAATTGAAGAAATTCTACATCAACCCGTATGATGAAGAGTCAAGAGATAAATTCGATTCTCTCGGGTATAGCGAATACACTCCAGAAAATTTTAACATCAAGAGCCACTTATGAAACACAGCATAAAGCTATTCATACATGATTCGTTTTTTGATTCGTTTTCACTCCTGCCCAGGAAGATTCAAAAGAAGACTCGTGAGTTTATGAAGAAGTTCAAAGAAGATCCTACCTCAAGTGGGATTAACTATGAAAAAATAAGCTCGTTTATTGATCAATCGCTGCGTACTGTTCGCATCGACCAAAAATACCGCGCCATTGTACAGGCTCCGATGGAGGGAAACGGCTTTCATTTGTTATGGGTAGACAACCATGATGAGGCCATGGATTGGGCTAAGAATAAAAGGTTTGAATGGAATAAAAGCACCCAATCCTTTCAAACTTATGATCAACCGACTGTGGTTGTAGTTGAGGAAGAGAAAGACACTCTTTTGTTTAGTTCTTACACCGATGATCAGTTAACTTCACTTGGTTCCCCGGAAACTATTGTTCCGCTTATTAGAACGATAAAGACTGTTGAAGAACTTGAAAACGCCTCTAAAAACATTCCTCAAGATGCGTATGAATACCTTTACTATCTCGCAGAGGGACTCTCTTTTGAAGAGCTATTGAGTGAATTGCAGGCGGGGATGTCTGAGGAGAATGAAGAGGAAAGTGTCAATGCACGCAAGCATGTTTATGCCCTTACAGATGACAAAGAACTTGAAGAAGTATTGTCTGGGGATTTTGAAAAATGGAAAATATTCTTGCACCCATCGCAGAGGAAACTCGCATATGGTGACTTTAATGGTCCTATGAAAATCACGGGAGGAGCAGGGACAGGTAAAACAGTGTGTGCATTCCATCGTTCAAAGTACCTGCGGGGCAGTTTAGGGGCGTTCGCAAAACCAGTTCTATTTACTACCTACACAAAGAGTCTGACTGAATATTTAAACACCATTGCGGGAAATTTTGGAATCAGAGATGAGTTGTTGGAAATACAAAACTTTGACAAAATTGTTTTAGACCTCTCTAAAAACCCTGATTATCAGTTAATTAATCAAGGAGACGGAATGATTAATTCTTCCCAAGAGCTGGAGATATGGAAGGAAGTAATCGAATACACCCCTACCAAGTTTGACGAAAAGTTTCTACAAGGTGAGTACAACGAGGTAGTACTTCCAAATTCTGTTACTTCAATGGAGGAATACTATAAAACACCAAGAACCGGACGGTCAATTAGAATTGGAAGAAAAGATAAACAAGAAATATGGGGGTTGATTGAAGACTTTATACGCATCAAAAGTCAAAGTCATACAAAACTGGAATTGTGCCAAAAGCTGATCTCTTTTTTCAGCAATCGGACTGAAAAACCTTATTCACACTTAATTTGTGACGAAGTGCAGGATTTTTCTAACCTAGAACTTTCGTTAATGCGTGCCCTAGTTGAAGAAAAAGCCAATGATCTGTTTTTTGTAGGAGATCCATTTCAAAATATTTATGGTCGTCAACTGAATTTTTCAAAATCCGGCATAAATGTGCGGGGCCGAAGATCCAGAAAGCTGAAGGTCAACTATAGAACAACGGAAGAAATCAAAAAGAAAGCAGTTCAAGTTATTTCTAATGAGTCGTACGACAATTTTGATGGAGAAGAAGAGTCAAAAGCTGGCTACGTATCCTTGATGCATGGCGCAGTTCCGATTTATCAAACCTTTGCATCACCGGAAGAGGAAGATCAATTCATAATTGAAAAATTATCAAACTTGCTTTTAGATGAGACTATTGGCCCGAGGGAGATTTGCTTATCAGGAAGAACAAACAAAGTTGTAGATCAACTCAAAAGGTTGTTGAATGAGAACAATATCAAACATCAAGATATAAGCAGCACAAAAGAGTCCGCTTCATCAGTTCGCGTGTCTACATTCCATAATTTAAAAGGACATGAGTTCAAACATCTTTTTGTTTTGGGGGTATCCGAAGATGAAGTGCCATTTAAACACCCGGAGTTTGACAATTACAACTCGCTTGAATTGAAGAGATATCTAAAACAAGAGAGATCTCTTTACTATGTAGTATTCTCCAGAGCAATTCAGAACTTGTGGATTACTGGTGTTGGAGGGAAATCTAATTGGTTCTAACGAAAAGGGAATCTATAATCAATATCAAACTTTCCAGGTCAAGGGTTATCTGCGAACTTAAACTTCGAGCTTAGTAGGCTGCTTCAAAGTAACTGTTCTGAAAGTTTAATGTTTGACGCAATTATTAGTAAAGGCTCAAACTGATAATCACCTTCACATGAGTAAAAAAATCAATCACCAATTTTTCAATGTCCGATTTAGACCAATCTCTACCATCATACGACCGTTTCATAAGGACGGTTAATTCGCTGTGGAGTCGCTCATGTCGACCGGCTTCATTCATAAAGCTCTTGTAGTTAGACTTGTTATCGCTACAATAAGCATCTGCAATGTCCTTCCAAGGTATTGGAACCTTTTGACCTTTCTTCCATCGGGCCTTGAGACCTTTGTGAGCTGTCAAACAGCCTTTAAGAAGATCATAAAACGTCCTTAGGTGGTAGCAGAGATCATAATTGGACGAGTTCCCAGACAACCACAGCTCAAACTCTTTAATTGCATCTTCCAATGCTTTTTTCGCTTCGTAGTCAAGTATATCGGCCTTTGGAGCGCCCAAAATTGTGGTCATCAAATCCGAGGCTTGTCCGTTTAATGGTTGTCTATTGTACCAGAGGTCAATCAACTCTTGGTGATCATTTGTACTTATCTTCAGGGCCACAGTGGTATCAAGCGATCCAGAATTAAAGTATGCGCTTCCAGCAGATGCTCCTTGAACGGTGTAAGATCCTACGTCCATGCTGGCCATCAATTCTATGCCATCCCTAGCATACTCGAGAAAATCTTGTGTATCGTCAGATTCTTGATCCACTTTGAGGTGCCACTCCAACTGCGACTTCGAATCATTCAAGAATTGAATGGAGTTTTCGAGTTTTCCGTGTAACGAGATGAAGTCAGTAATGTTCTTGTAGGCATCCTTAGCCTTATTTCTCAAATCCTCATCTTTCTTCATGGCAGTTATCTTGATAGCGCTCAATGCAGGTAACCCTAACATTCACAGCGCGAAGTTATAAGGGACTGTTAATATATATTTTCCAGATGGTATTACTGAAGAGCTGACCATCTAAATCAACGACCCCCCCTAATCGTAGGTGCCTTCGGTACCCCCCGGGTCTTTGAATCGGGGCCGTTTAACTTAATTATATATCAAAAATGGAAAATGTAACCATTAGCGGGTATCGCCTTGCCCAGAACCAAGAAGGTGAATCATTTGTGGTGCTTGAAATTATGGGCGATGTAGAGCTTGTTCAAAGTTCGGTCACAGGCCGTTTTTATGCCACAAGTAAAAAGGCATCGATAACATCGACCTTTTCTCCTGAGATCGCTGAACAATTAGTTGGTAAGGAATTACCAGGAAAGATCCAGCAAATCTCGTGTGAACCGTATGCTTATATGGTTCCTGAAACAGGTGAAGAAATCACCTTAGAACATCGTTGGGATTATGTCCCAACAAACGCTAATCAATCCGTTGTCCAGGAGCTTATTCCTGAAGGAACAGTAGAGGAATTGGTGTAATACAAATCGTCAACTTCAGTTGAACGGCAGGGGTTCACTGGCAATAGCCGGGGTTCTCCTGCCTTTTTAATTAATAAATCATGCAAATAGTAAAAGCAGAAAGAAAACAAGCCAAGATCCGGCTGGGCCTTCAGGGCCCATCGGGATCGGGTAAAAGTTATAGCGCATTACAGATAGCCTTTGGGCTTTGTAACTCATGGGACAAGATCGTTGTCATTGACAGTGAATCTAACAGTGCCCATCTCTACTCAGACCTTGGGAATTACAGGGTAGTTTCTATAGCCAAACCATTCTCTCCGGAGAAGTACGTTCAGGCATTAGAGCTTTGTGAATCCCAGGGATTTGAAGTAATAATAATCGATTCTATCTCACATGAATGGGAAGGTCAAGGTGGAATACTGGACATACATTCTAATATGGTAGGCAACAGCTTCACTAATTGGTCTAAGGTTACTCCTCGTCATAATTCATTTATCCAATCCTTACTCGCTTCTCCTGCGCACGTAATAGCAACGGTACGTACGAAAACGGACTACGTGCTCTCCGAGAAGAATGGCAAAACTGTACCCGAGAAGGTTGGACTTAAGGGTATCACGAAGGAAGGTTTGGATTATGAGTTCACATTGGTGTTGGACATTGACATCAAACACATGGCTATCAGCAGCAAGGATCGTACAGGGATTTTCATGGATCAACCGCCTTTCATTCCTTCAGAAAAAACTGGTACCCGCATTCGAAAATGGTGTGAGAAGAGTCAAACTGAAGCGGAGGTTTTGAAGCGTATCCAATCTGCGCATACCGAAGAGGAGATTCGAAGGATCTACAATCAGTCAGGTGTATTCAAAGAATCCTTGAAGGATGTGTTCAAAGAAAAGTGGAACGAAATCATACTCATTAAACAAAGCAGCAATGGAACAGATATTAAGTAACCCAGAGACAGTAGAAGTAGGTAGTGGCACAACATTTATTGAAGCTAATACAGTACCCATGTCATTGGATCACATCCGGAGAAGTCACATAATCCCGGTCTTTAGTAAGGACAATGAGCCATTGATTAGTCAGACCAAGTTTGTGTCAGCAGTTCAGGATTGCGTTCATTCCTATTTTGAAAGCGAAGTGATTTCAGAGCCAGAAATCCGTGTTTCTCATCCAATAAAAGGAAGAGTTCCTGACGCGTGTCATAAGGCAGCAAATCAGCTCCTAGAGTCCGAAAAGACGGTATACTATGAGCGTATGATCTTCAAGATTGATGTTCCATTGGAAGTCTGATTCAGGTTGTGATTCCTGAGTGGTCTCCTGAGGTTTATTTACCATTTTAGTATTCATATACCTATTGAGGTCAGATAACCTCATATACCTCTTATTCTGAGTTATTTTAATGATGGGTAGGTTTTCTTCTGTTACCAATTTCTCAAAGTGTCTTCTACTGATGTTGAGGTAATCCATCACTTCGTATTTTGTGAGTAGTTTATCTTCTGTTACATTTTCCATTTAGGATCCTTTCTAATTTCAATTTATCTTCTGATGGTAGTTTACCAATGTTTTGTTCAATCTCTTTTTTGGTATTTGAAATGATTGAACTTCTATACCTCTCATAACTATGAAATAGATTGATTAGAGAGGTTGTCGTGGATTCTATCTTATCAGGTGGTAGATGTATTCCAATTTCTTCTGTAAACCCTTTAAGGTTGGTTATTAGTTCATCATGTAGTTCTTCTGGTGATTGTTTCATATTAACTCCTATATCTTTCAGTATTTAAACATCCTATGATGAGTGGTTCTGATTTCATCAGAATCATCTCATCGTTGAGAGTTTACTTCCGTAGGAAGAAACCTCAACATTCCAGTTATAACTTGTTATTAGTTAAAACCTGAATAAGTAATAGATAACCAACATTCAGTAGTTTTTTTCTTAGAGGTTATGTACCCCTCCCTCTTAGTTATTGATTTTAAAAACACTTGGTTTCCTTTATCAACGGTGGGGTACTATCGAACTAAGAGAAGGAATAACGTTGGAGGTGTATACCAAGATTTGATTTACCTGTTCCAATTACCTTCCATCTTTCGTTAGGTTGTAAAAGTTTGGTAGGATTGTTTATACACCTTCAACCTACTTCGTGTTAGTTATCTATTTGTACTAATAAGTATGGGAGTAAATCTTAAAACGATAGATTTTCACAGAATTTCTCAAAATATTTTCTGAGAGTAGTTCACTTGATATAGAATAGATTGAATGGAGAATGAATTTCTATGTGAAATTGAAGTAGAAGAAACCTAAAATTGAGTTTCGTAGAATTGATTAAAAACTTGGGGAGTAATACTCCCCAAAACTCCCCAAAAACGATTTTTTAATAAAATTAAACATCTGTTTATCAATGATTTAGGTTGTAAGTTCTAATCCTGTCATCCCGACTTGATTATCAAAGCCTGTTGCGAAAGTGACAGGCTTTTTTCGTTTCATTAGCTGAGCTTGCTCAAGCGAAATGAATAAGAAAAAAGCCTGCGAGTACAGCTCGAAAGGCTTCGATCCATTTCACGCAATGTCAGGATCAGCGCAGCTA
>Ga0209199_1001996_pt1 | contig 22862 bp, 30 predicted proteins | sample COGITO_mtgs_1105_7_FD_184805 | JGI IMG/M metagenome (GOLD analysis project Ga0209199, IMG submission 184805) | Pelagic marine microbial communities from North Sea - COGITO_mtgs_110523 (SPAdes) (version 2) | ecosystem: Environmental > Aquatic > Marine > Epipelagic ...
GCTAGGTCAAATAGCGAATGATCCTTTATACTTTGCCATGCCTGCCGCTGTAAATTCTGAAAAATTAAATAGAGGAACTGGTTTAGTAGATCTTATATCTGATTTAAATGTAGAAACCGCTGGCTATCAAGAAACTATGGGAGTTGGAGATATAGGTAGTATTAGTGATGCTGGAAGATGGGTTGCTGGTACTAGTATGAATCTTATACCGTCATTAGCAATGGCCACAACAGGGCCAGCCGCATTACCATTATTCTTTTTATCTGGTTTTGGAGGCGCTACATCTGACATGGCTGTTCAGCAACAAGATGCTGCAACAAGAATGCTTAGCAATAAAAAATTGTTAGACGAAAGCGTTGATATGGATTTTTTATCCAGAGCTATGATCGAAAGAGAAATGCAGAAAGACGCTAAGTTATTAAAAATTGAAAATTGGAGAATATTATCTAATGCCGCTTTGCATGGTATAGCTGAGGTTGCTTTTGAAAAAGTAGGTACAATAGCTATATTTAAAAGTTTAAAAACTGGAATACAAGGTATGCCACCATGGGCTTTAAAAGAAGGTTTTGCTAAAGCTGGAAGTATTGCTTATTACGGCGGCAAGCAAATAACAAAAGGTGTGCTTCAAGAAGGTGGATCTGAATTTGCTACTACACTTGTTCAAAATTTTGGCGACATATATATACTCGGTGAAGATAAAAACTTTTTTGAAGGTGGTCTAGAATCATTTGCTGGAGGAGCACTTATGGGTGGTGGAATGAAATCTATTAATGCTTTTAAAGCAGTGCACGCCGGCATTGCATCTGAGCTCGAAACAAAAGAGCAAAGAAAAAGAATGATTGAAATCGTTGAGGAATTAAGAAAATTAACAGGTGTTAATGAGCTAACTAACGTAGGGCAACTAAAAAAACTGGGAGCATATAAAAATTTACCTCAAGAAATAAAAGATCAAGTAGACAAGCTAGAAAGCGAAGGTACACAAATGATTGATCAAATTATTCAAATGGCTAGCGTAAATTTATCAGAAGAACAAATTTATGAAATTGGTTCTATAAATCAAAAAATGAGATATTTGAACCAGCAGTTGATGAATGCTGTTGCTAATCCAAATATTGGAGCTGATCAAATGAAAGCTTACGAAGCAGAGCTCAGAAAAGAATTTAACAAATTAGAATTACAAAAAGACGGTATATTAACGAATGAAGGATCCATAGCGGAAAATCAAAAAAATAGCAATGTAAATTCTCTTTCTTTTGATAATACAATGGGCTATTCTTTTTACAATGCAGCAATGCAAAATGAAAGTGTACTAAATATTTTCGCTGATTACAACAATTTATCTGAATTTGACAAACAAGATGGGTTTGGAAAAGCCGCTACTGAATTAATAGCTGAGGGTATTGAAAATCCTACTCCAGAGCAAATTAAAGAAAGAGCGCAACAAAGTTATGTTGATAATGTTTATAAGGAAAAAATTGACAAAGGAGAAGCTAATGCTAAAAAGTTTGCAGAAAATAACCTTAAAAATCCTATTACAATACAATCTTTTGAAGGTAAAGATAAAAACAAAGGTATATTAAATGCCTATGAATCCGCAGGGGCTACAGTAGCGGAAATGGCTGAAATGGCCCGAATGTTAGCGGATGGTACTTTTGAAGGTGTAAGTAAAGGTTCAACTATAATAGTAGATAGGGACGCATCTATTAAGAATAGAAGAATAGGTATATATGCTCACGAAGTTTTGCATGCTTACGCAATTGAAAACGGTCTTAACGAAAATGAAGCTGGTAAAAATTTATTAACTTGGCTTGAAGCAAATGACAAAGATATGTTTGCTAAGGTTAAGTTTAGAATAGATCAAAATAATTTAGCTGAAGAAAATGTAGAAGGGCCGGTTGACAAAGACGGACAAATAAAAGGTGAAGACTATTACTTAGAAGCATTAAACGCAATGTCAGATGTTATAGCTGATGGTCAACAATTACAAGTAAGTACTACTAATCAAATAAGATTATGGTATAATAATATTGTTGGAAATAAATTTCCCTCACTAAAGCTTAATGAATCACAAGGCGAAATGGCGGCTATGTTTGTTAAAGACTTTAACAAGATGGCACATCAAGGCAAAGACGCCACAATAAGCCTAGAGCAATTAGAAAAAAATACAGCAGAGAAAACAATAGATAAATCTAAGCTTAGTCAAACTAAATTGTCTCCAGAAAAAAGAAAAGAGGTTGTAAATAAAAACGTTACGGAAAATCCCCAATGGCAAACTGCTAAAGACCCTTTTTTACAAACACCGCGAGGACAAAGAGTTATGGGCCAAATTATTAGTCCTTTTATACCTGTATTAAAATCTATACAGCAATCTAAGTCTTCTATGTTTGATACCGCCACTTTTGAAGGCGATGCTCAATCTTTGCAAGCAGCAAAAGATGATGCTATAATGGAAGCAGTTCTTCAGGTGATCAACCATGTTAACAATTTTAACCCTGCAGAAAACAATGATTTGGATGCTTGGATTAATTCTTACATAGAGAGAAAATATTTAAGTGGAGTAAAGAAAATTGAAAAGAAAACATTTACACAAAGAACAGATGCTTCTACAAATGAAATTGTTGAAGAGGATGCAATTGAAAAAGTTGATAAGCCTACATATAGATCTCTTACTGAAAGTAAAATAGTTTCACCTAAAGCGTTTAAAGATATAGCAAAGTCTGTACTTTCTACAACGAGAGTATTAAAATCCACTTTGTCTGAGGTTGGTAGTATTAATAAAACTACTACTGATTTAATTAATGAAATTAAAAACGGATTAAAATCTCAAGCTGACATTGTTCTAAAAACAGAAATGGGTGGTAAGAAAAATAGAGAGCTAAGAAAATGGTCAATAAAGAATAAAAAATCTATTATTGAAAATTCTACTCTTACTTTTTTAATGGGTAAAGACAATAGTAAAACAGGAAAAGTAGATGGCGGTATCCCGCTAGTTATACAAAAGTCGGTAGGAGGTAGATTTAAAACCGATGCAGCTGGCAAAAAAGTAAAAGCACCTAATGGTAAAGATAACATATTTATACCTAATTGGATTAATTATCCAGGCTGGGTTGGAAAGGAAATAGACAGAGCAAAAACTTCTACAAATCAACAAGGACAAACATCAGGCCCTCAGTTAGTAAAAAGAAAATCATCTAAAAGTATTGATGACGCTGCATTTGCAGATTTTATTACTGTACCTAATGGAACGCCTATTAGAGGTAGGAAAGAAGCATTAGCTGCAGAATTAGGATCTGAAATTGGATTAGAAATATTTAGAGATCAGATAGAATTTGGTGGCCCTATAAAAGATGCGTTTCAAAAAAATCAAGCTGCTTTAGAAGTTCAATTAGCGGATAATTTTATTAGTGAAATAGTTAAGCAAGTTGATGCAAGGCCATCTAAATTTAGTTTATCTAAAAAAGTAGCAGAAACAGTTGCTGCCAACGAAACTATTATTTTTAATGCCATAGAAAAAAGATTTGATAATGGAGACACTATAACTTCTACTCGTTTAAAATTAGTATTAAAAGATTTGGATTTAGGTTTAAATTTAAAAGAACTTGACGAATTGTCTAAAGCTATACCTAATGTTATAAAAAGATTTTTAGAAAAAAGCGACGCTACTGAAAACGTTAATTTTAGCAAGGTGCTTATAGACGAAATTGACGCTTCTGAAATGGCCACTAGTAAAACTGTTTTATTTTTAACAGAGCTTAGTCTTAAGGAATTAGATATTAATTCTCAAGCTGAATTGTTCAGGAGTCCTAATTATGTAAATAAACATAGGGCCCTAGTAGGTGATTATATAAAAACTTTAAACAAAAAATCAGCTATCAGGTTTTTGAAATGGCAAGCTGGCCATATGGCTACTGCAGGAGAAGCTGCTTACTTAAGAAAAAGAAATCAAATTACAAAAGGTAATAAAGATTTAATGGACATGATGAACAACGCTTTTAAAGAAGCTGGAAAAAATATTGTGTTTAGTGGAGTGCAGACAGGAACTGGTTTTAAAATTACAACCATAACAGTTAATGGTAAAGCAGAGAATATTCAAGAGCAGCTTAGCACGCCTGAACAGTCTGCGCAAAAAGTAAAAACCATAAAAGGTGTAAAAACCAAAGTAAACATATCTAAGCAAACGTTTGAAGATAATGCGGACATTAGCTTAGCAGAATCTATAGAGGCTAAAGAAGAATTACTAGATTGGTTAGCTTATGTTAAAAAAAATGGAACGAAGGTTGATTGGATAATGACAATGATGTCATTAAAAAGCAATATGAATTCTATGCTTAAAGCCGCTGCTGCTGTTAAATATTATTTAGCTGATGGTTTTGAAGATGGTTTAAATAGATATGAGCATTTGCTATCTACAGATTCAATGGCTCGTTATTTAACTGCACATTTTTTTAATATACAAAAAATAGATTTAGATGTATTGTTTGATAAATACAAGGTAGCTATTATCCCAATCACAATGGATAATGATCTTAATGTATTTAGACAAAATAGCTCGGGTAACTGGGATTATTTAACTCAACCTGCTACTAATAGATATTATGACGCCACTATGTATGGCTATAAAAATATAGCACCTATTGAAATAATAGAAGGAGAAAACAAAGGGGACTTGATTGGTGAAGAGTTTGTTGCTTTTAATAAATTTACCGCCGATAATGCTGCGGTTAACTCTGCTAATGCTCAAGCGATGGATAAAGCTTTAAACATGGCCCGTAAGCTTAGTTATTCTCGTAAGCCATCTAAAGGGATTAGTGTTTATGACTTTGATGATACTTTAGCTTTTAGCAAAAGTCAAATTATAGTTACTATGCCCGATGGCACTGTTACAAAAATTAGCCCTGCAGAATTTGCTGCTCAAGATGAAATACTTTCCGAGCAAGGGGCTTCGTTTAATTTTGATGAGTTTAACAAAGTAGTACAAGGTAAAGCTGGACCTTTGGTTCCAAGGCTAAAGAAAGCAATAGACAAGTTCGGTAATAAAAACATATTTGTATTAACCGCTAGACCACAACAATCAGCCATAGCTATTCATAGTTTTTTAAAAGAATTAGGGTTGGGCATACCATTAGAGAACATTGTTGGTTTAGAAAATGGAACACCTGCTGCTAAAGCTGGGTGGATGGTAAACAAAGTTGCAGAAGGCTATAATGATTTTTACTTTGTTGATGATGCTTTAAAAAATGTTAAAGCCGTAAAAGAAGTTTTAGATGTATTTGATGTAAACGGTAAAATACAACAAGCTAGATCAAGATTTAGTAAAAGTATGAATAGTACTATTAATAATATGATCCAGCGAAACAAAGGTATAAGCGCTGAAGCTATTTATTCTGAAGTTGTAGCAAGAAGAGAAGGTGCTGACAAAGGTAAATTTAAATTTTTTGTACCTTATGCTGCTGAAGATTTTAGAGGATTAACATCATATACTTTAGCCGGCAAAGGACAACAAGGTCAAAAAGATCAAGAGTTTTTTGAAAAAGCTTTAATAGATCCATACACAAAAGGTGTTGCCGCTATAGAAAGAGAAAGCCAAAATATTATTAACGGATATAATGTTTTATTAAAAGCTACACCTGGCATGAAAAGAAAGCTAGGTAAAAAAATTGGTGATACCAAATACACTAATGATCAAGCCGCGAGAATATATCTTTATAATAAAATGGGTTATGAAATACCCGGATTATCTAAAAGAGATAAAGCTAGAATACTTGAATTAGTTGAAGAGGATTCTACTTTAAAAGAATTTGCAGAAGGATTGGTGTTAATAGGTAAAAATTCTGAATGGATTAAACCAAGTGAATTTTGGGATGTTGGTAGTATATTAAAAGACTTAAACGACATGACTCAGAATATCAGCAGAAAAGAATACTTAGCTGAATTTATTGAGAATGTTGATAACATATTTGACTCAAATACATTAAATAAATTACAAGCTATTTACGGTACTCGTTATGTTACCGCATTAAAAGACAGCATCAGAAGAATGAAATCTGGTAGCAACAGACCAGGATCTACCGGCTCAACAGAAAGCAAATGGTTAAATTGGGTAAACAACTCTGTTGGTACTATAATGTTTTTTAACAGAAGATCAGCTTTATTACAAATGTTATCTTTTACTAACTTTATTAATTGGTCCGATAACAATCCTTTAAACGCTGGGCTAGCATTTGCAAACCAACCGTTGTATTGGAAAACATGGGTTAAAATATTTAACTCTAATAAATTAAAACAAAGACGTGGTGGCTTAAGATCAGATGTTCAGGAACAAGAAATAGCTAATCAAGCTAAAAATTCTAAAGATAAGGCAAGTGCTATAACAGCTTATTTATTAAAAATAGGGTTTACACCAACACAAATAGCGGATAGTATGGCTATTGCTTCTGGAGGTGCAACTTTTTTAATTAATAGAACAAAAACTTATGTTAAGCAAGGGCTAAGTAAAGCAGACGCTGAAGCAAAAGCTTTTGAAGATTTTACTAAAATATCTGACGAAACACAGCAATCAGGAGATCCTATGTTAATTTCCTCGCAACAGTCAAGTCATTTAGGACGTCTTATATTAGCTTTTCAAAACACTCCTATGCAATATACTAGACTGATCAAAAAAGCTGGCCAGGACATTATAAATAGGCGTGGGGACTTTAAAACTAATGTATCTAAGATATTATATTATGGTTTTATACAAAATATGATATTTAGTGCGTTATCAAATGGATTGTTTGCTTTAATACCTGGTTTTGATGATGAAGAGCCTGATGAAGATGCACTAGATAAAAAATCTATGAGGATTTTACACAGCATGATGGACACTATATTAAGAGGATCTGGATTAAGTGGAGCTGTAGTAACGGCTTTAAAAAATTCAATAAGAAAATACAATTACGAAAAAGATAAAGGTTACAATGCAGATCATTTTAATACTATGATTGAATTATTAAATGTATCTCCTCCTATTGGTTCTAAGGTTAGAAAAATATATAGTGCTATTCAAACAAAAGATATTTATGAAAAAGATGTTATTGCTAAAAGAGGATTTGATTTAACTATAGACGGTAAGTTTAACATAAGTCCTACTTATGATGTAATTGGCGGTTTAACGTCCGCATTTTTAAATCTTCCATTAGATAGATTAATTATAGAATTAAGAGGAATAACAGAAGCTTTTGATGAAAGGAATACTGCATGGCAAAGAATAGCAGTTGGATTAGGGTGGAGAACATGGGATGTTAATGCTAAAAACGAAGAACACGATCTTATTAAAATTGAAGCCAAAGAAGAAAGAAAAGTGCAGGGTAAAATTAAAGCAAAGGAAACAAGAGAAACAAATAAAAAGAATTTATCAAATTTAGAAAACAAACTTAGGTCATCTAGTAAATACACAAAACAACTTACTGAATATTACGGTTGGAAAAAAGGAAAAAGTATTTCCCAAAAAACAGAATGGTTACAAAAAAATATTAAATAATGAACGAACCAATTACAATTAGAGTACGAAATGCTAGAAGTAATGTTAAATTACCAGAGGGTATGGAAATATCTATGAATGCAGACGGTAGCGGTGGCTCAGTACCAGAGAAAAACCCCGCGCCAGCTAAAAAAATCGGGCCACAAGGCTTAGGGGTCAAGGGCAATAACGGATATTCCATAGGATCTCCTTCCAAAAAGAAAGATGCTTGTTATTCAAAAGTTGCATCAAGATATAAAGGTGGAAACTCAGCATACAGAAGTGGAGCTATGGTTAAGTGCAGGAAAGTAGGTGCTGCTAATTGGGGAAATAAATCTAAATAGCATGGGTTATAAAATGAAATCACCTTTGAAAAACTTAAATCGCTGGTTTAAAGAAGAGTGGGAAACACCTAAAGGTAATAAAGATTATACTAAAGGTGAAAATACATTTAGGCCAACTAAAAAAGTATCAAAGAATACACCAGCAACTTGGAGTGAATTAACTCCAGCTGAAAAAGCTTCAGCTAAAAAAGAAAAGAATACCAAAGGTAGGGTTAGTAGATATAAAAAGAAATAAAATGACTATAGACGACGCAAAATTGTACGCATTAAACACAACAACACTCGGTGCAACGACATTCATGCATTTTGAAGACGCATTAAAAATTATACTATTACTGGTGACCATAGGTTATACCATATCAAAATGGATAGGCGTTAAGAAAGATAAGAAAAAATGAAGTTAAGATACTTTACATATAAAGAATTCGACTCACCAGACAAGCCAGGAAGTGGTTCAGAAATGAGTCTTGTACTTTTAGGCATGTTAGATGCAGCCAGAAAACATTATGGTAAAGCTATAAAAGTAAACAGTGGGTTTCGAACTGAATCACATAATGAAAAAATTGGTGGAGTTAAAAACTCATCTCATTTAAAAGGCTTAGCAGTTGATATACACATTAGTGGATCAGATGATAGGTTTGCTTTATATGAAGCTCTTCGCAAAGTAGGATTTAAAAGATTAGGCGTTGCAAAAACATTTATACATGCTGATATAGATTCTGACAAGTCACCTGATGTAATGTGGGTATACTAAAAAAGGGACACCGTTTCCAGCATCCCTCCTTTACAACTAACTAACTAACTATCCATCGCAAGCTAAGCAATCTTCACTCATTGCTTGCTGTGCAATATCTCCACGAAGAACAGATTCTGTCCTCGTGTAATATAAGGTTTTAACACCTTTTTTCCAAGCTTCAAAGTGAACTTTATTAATCCACTTTGGTGTAGCTACACTAGGAAAAGCTAAATTTAAACTTACAGATTGATCTACATATTGCTGTCTCAATCCAGCTTGATTAACTAATTCTAGTTGATTTATCTCCTTAAACGTTTTAAAAACCTCCTTAGCAGGTACATTGTGTCCAATTGTAACATCATCAAGTTCAAGTATATTTTGAACAGAACCTCCATCAGTAAGTATTTTATCCCATGTTTCATTAGTATTTATTTTTAGTTTCTTTAAAAGTTTAACTAACGTCGGATTCTTTCTTATAAATGTTCCCTTGGCTGATTGCTCCGTAAAAACATTTGCAGCCCACGGTTCAATCCCTGGCGAAACATTTCCACTAAGCTTGCTGTTGCTAACAGTAGGTGCAATAGCACGAAGATGAGTATTGCGCATACCAGTGCCGGCACACCACAAAGGCTCTCCATAAGTTTCTGCAAGATCCATAGAAGCTCTTTCGCTTTCAATTTTAATTTGGCTGAATATTTTCCTAGTTTCAAACTGAGCAAGTAAACCTTCAAAAGGAATACCTTTTTCTTGGAGATACGTGTGCCATCCGAGTGCACCCAACCCAAGTGCGCGTCCTTTCTGAGCACTTCGAATTGCATTCTCAAAACCTCTAAGTCCTTTTGCTCGTTGAATAAATTCCTCCATAACGCCATCAAGAAACCATATGGCGTCGTATATAAGATTTGTACCCTTCCATTCTTCATATTTTGCTAAATTTAATGATGACAAGCAACAAACAAAGCTATGATTCTCATCTGTGTGTAATGTTATTTCAGAACATATGTTTGTCATATGAACTTTGAGACCGTTGTCTTTATATGCTGGCGGGTTATTCTTGTTTGTATTGCCCTTAAATAAAATATAAGGTTCTCCAGTTGCTTTACGCTTTTGAAGTAACTTGCTCCATTTCTTTCTAGCTTCTGAATCTCCGCTTTCAAGTCTTCGCATAAACTTGTCGCCGACCACAGCACACTGGTGTAAGTTGAGGGATTGACGATTAACGTCTCCTTTAGGTTCTCTAATTTCGATCCAGTCTTCAAAATCGGCATGTTCAATATTGATGTTAACTGAAGCAGCTCCTCGTCTGACAGATCCTTGATTAGTTGCGAGTATTGTTGAATCGTATATCTTACAAAAAGGCACAACGCCGTCACTTGTTCCATTACCTGTTATTTTAGCGCCAGCGGGTCTGATTTGATTAATACCGATACCAACTCCACCGCCGTGCTTTGCGAGTAGCATCATCTCTAAATTCTTTTGTCCAATATCCTGTATCGAATCAGCAACGTCAATACCAAAACAGCTAATAGGAAGGCCGCGGTCAGTCCCTGTGTTGGAGAGTACAGGACTAGCAAGACACAACCAACCATTCCAGATATATTCAAAAAACGTTTCAGCCATTTCCGGTTTATACAATCTACGAGCAACTGTTTTAGCGACTCTCTTGTATGCTTCTTTAGGCGTTTCTCCGTCAAATAAATATCCCCCGGATATAGTTTTCTTATACACGTCGTTATTACCCCACGCAGGGTAATCTTCTCCTTTTTTCCAGTCATCATTCCACATTTGCTTCGGGTTTATTTTTTTGTTCTTCTAATAACTTAGCTATAGCTTCCTCGTATCCAGGCATCCTTTTAATAGTCTCTAACAAGCCTTGGGCTAGTGTATTGACATGAACTATTCCTTGAGTATTATTGTGCATTCCTTGGACTATTTTGCCCATATCATGCTTCATATTAAGTAGTGTTTTTTCTTTCATTTAATAAAGTGTGTTATCCAGGCTATCAAGCCGTTTAAATTTAGAACAACTAAGTTCCATTGTTTTCTAGAGGATGTTTGTATCATGACACATATAAATCCTATTATAAATAATTTAGGATTTAAAGTCCATTGTCCAGCTATCAAAAATGCCGCGCCAAAGTATCCTATACGTGATGCAACCTTTTGATATGATGTTAACTTATTTGTATAAGCTAATAGTTTAAGTAATTTTCTTCTTGTTACCATATGTCTTCAAAATCTTCTCCTTCGCCAGCTTTCGAATAATCCGTTGGCCGAATTGCGAAAAAATCAGTATGAGTGACCCCCCCGGTAAGATGATAGAACCAATCAAGATTAGACGCTGCATCTTTTTCATATGCAAAATACAATCCAAGATCAATATAGCCGAGTTCAACCAATTTTTCATTTGTTCTTTTCTTTATAAATTGCTTTAAGTCGTGAGCTTTAATTCCTTCAATATCCCCCATTTCAAACATCTTGTCTATATAGCTTTCCTCAAGCTTAACCATTGTTTCAGCAGCTTTAATAATGTCTTCTCTACATTGAGGCAAAAGATCTTTATCTTCTTCACACATATGTCTAAACAATTGACAACCCATTTTGCTGTGTAGAGATTCATCCCTTACAGACCACTTCATTTGTTGTCCTATACCTTTAAGTAAATTACGTAGCTGAAAAGAATAAAGTACAGCGAAAGCAGAATATAAGCTAACACCTTCTGCGAACGCACTAAATACTGCCAACGATTTTGCAATACCGACAGGAGACTTACCGCTGTAAGCAACCAAATTATCAAACCGCTCAGCAGTAGCGGGTTCATGTAAAAAAGCTTCATAATCTTCTAGTTTTAAGGTTTCATTTAAATAACTATAAGCTACAGCATGCACAGTTTCTTGTGAACCGAACATCATGGCCATTTGTTTTATTTCGTGTTTAGGAAACCACGATACGACCTTCTGGGTCCAATAGTCTGAGACAGCGCATTCGGTCTGCGCGAATCCAAGAAGTATGTTCCCAACAAGGTTTTTTTCTTTTTCGTTAAGTCTTTCATTCCAATCTTTAATATCGCTCTGCATTGAGATTTCAGTATGTAACCAAAATGCTTGAGCTTGTTTTAACCAACCCTCAGTATAATACTCAGGGTAGTCGAACGGTTTGTACGCTATGCGCTCATCAAACAGTCCCATTATTTATCTATTTCTAATGCGAAGTCTACAAATGGTAGATAAAATACCCATGTGGTAAACTCTTCTTCCTCGTATGTTCTCAGACCAAACAATATTCCAGGATAAAATCCTACTGTTATTGTCCAACCTTTATCGTGTGTTTCTAATGACATATAATTCCGTGTTTTTTTTGTAATTCAACTAGTTCGCTATATTTTATTTTGCCTCTAACATCCCAACTCCATTTACACCATTTATCAATCTGTCTTTCAGCGTATTTTTGCCTAGCTATCCTTTTCGAATCGCCTGGATTAGGCTTATCGTTTCGTCGCATTCTTTTTGATTTTGTGGTTTATATAATGTTATACTTGGGAATTGTCTTACTATTAATTGTTTAAACAGCTTCCAGCGCATAGGAAATGATTCATTGGCTCTACCTTTTGTTTCAATTATAAAATCCTCTCCAATAAAATCTGGCGTATACTTTATAGGTAATATTCTTTTTTCACCTCTATTTTTATAATCGCCTTTACCATTAGATTGTCTTTCATATACTTTGTTGTCAAAATGGAAGCCATTTAATAAAACAAATGTTTCACCTTCGTATTTTGCTTTAATTTTTGCTTTTTTCAAAGCCATATACATATAGCGCTCAAGACCTGAAGCAAAATTGATACCATCATATGTTACCTTTTTTGCTTGTACAGGACCTCTTTTCTTTTTTCTTTTATAAGGTTTTCTCATCATAAGATTCTTTTGCTTTTTGTAAATACAATACAGCATCCATAAGCTCTTCTTGTAAATGATTAAGCCAAGCAATCGTTTTGCTAGGGTCTTGATCTAGTGTAATGCCGTATTTTGCAAAGCCTATATCAGATCTTGATACAAACTTGTCTACAACACGTTCAACAACTGGATCTCTAAATTCTATTTGTTTTTTACTCATAGTGTATTTTTTACAAATGTTCCGTTAATCATCTTTCCTTTTCTATCAGCTATTTCTTTATAAGCAGAATCAATACAATCTTCAATGTCTAATCCTTCAAGATGAGCTAAGTTTGTTAATACAACAACCATATCGCCAATAGCATCAATAATTTCTGGCTTGTCATCTTTTAATAATGCTTTAGCTAATTCACCAGCTTCTTCCATTAGTTTAACATATTGAGTTTTGTTATCGCCATTATCATATATGCCTCTTACAGCTGCCCAATTACGTATTAAATCGAATCTTTCGCAGCCTGTGTCATCCTTTAAACAATTTTCCTTAACATTATCTTTTGGATTAAAAAAAGCTTCATAAAAGGCTTTATTATAAATGTAACTCCTGTTGTCATTATACATAGAAGTTTTAGCATTTTGCATTATCCAAGGTACATTTTTTTCTGTTATTTTGAAGTCACCGTGGTCTGTAGACCATTTAACCCCTATGTTGTCCAATAAATTACCTTTAAGTTTATTTAATGGATAGGGGAATGTGCTCGTCTGCTCTGTAGCGTTTATTTTCATTTTATTTGATTTAATTAAATTTCTATAAGTTTGCCTATCGACTTTGTAGCCATAAGACTTTTGAAGTTCTATTTCCAATTTAGACACCGCCTCGATGTCATCACTCGTAAATAAAACTTCGTATTCATCTGGCGCATATCCTTGTTGCTCCGTAACTCTGTTATTAAGATTACGTGTAACGCCGATTTTTTTACCAGGAATGTGATAAATGTTGTACATATTTTTATTTATTTGCCAACGCTTAGCTCTGCTTTAATAGCAGGTAAAGGTTTGTAGTTAATTAATTTAATTTCAAAAGCATCAGGTATATTTAATTTGTCATTACTGTAGCTAATGCCTCTTTCTAATTCAATAGCAGGTTTAGTCGCTACTCCAGGTCTGTCTAAATATTCTGAAGCTTGTTCTAAGTGATTGTTATACAAATGACAATCTCCAAGCTGTCCTATAAGCTTGCCAGGCTTTAAATTAGAGCCTTTAGCCAACATCTCTAATAGTAAGCCATACATAGATATATCGTACGGCAGACCAAGAAATACATCAACTGATCTTTGTTGCCAAGCTAAGTCCATTACTCCATTGTTTATATAGATTTGAAATCCATAATGGCAAGGAGGTAACACCATCTCGTGCATCTCGGCTGGGTTCCACGCTGAAATCATGATACGACGGCTATGCGGTGTATCACGTATAGCATTTACTACGTTTGCTAGCTGATCAACGCCATTAAAGTCTCGCCATTGTTTTCCATACACTGGGCCAAGTGTTTCATCTGTGCGGCCGGATCTTTCGTAATCTGGCCTCCAGTATTTAACACCATTATCTTCTAAGTATTTTAGATCTGTTCTACCTTGTAATATCCAAAGCAATTCCGTCTTTACAGCTTTGAAGCTTATCCTTTTACCTGTGAGTATAGGGAAGCCAAGTGACATGTCATGCTTAATCGTTCTTCCGAAGACAGACTTCGTCCCTGTCCCAGTTCTATCCTTCTTATTAGCTCCGCCGTGGAGTATACCTCCCATAAGTCCTTTATATTCATTTTCTATGTTTATCATAATAATATTTACAAAATTCATAATATGCTTTCCAAATCGCGTGTCTGTCATATATACTAGGCGCTACATTAGGTTTCTCTCCTTTTTTATAAGGGCCAAGTGTTATAGTAATTTTCCAGTGATCTGAATCGTTTTGTATACCTTGTGGTGCAATTCTTATGTTGTTTCTTATACAATACAAACAAGCTTCTACTTCTTCTCTTGAAGGCATATAGCTTGGCATTTTATAATTAGCACCTTTTCTATATAAACTTTTCATTTATTCCCAAGGCATAGCTTCTTCAGCTAAATTGATTTGTTCGTGTGGTATAAAACAACCTGACTTGGGTTCCCATTTAAAGTGCGCTTCAGCTCCGTTTTCACCAAGGTTTTGAAACTTAACTTTTAATACTTTAGCCTTTACAGTTTTCTCTTCATAATTTCTATGAACTAATATACCGTGATAAGATGCATCATACCATTCACCACCACCTTTAATGTTATACATCGTAGGTTCTTCTATCTTACCGTCTTGAGTCTTATACATTTTAGTTGGGTGAGCTACAATAAATACTAACACATCAAACTTCTTTGCAAAAGTTTCTATCTTGGTTAGATACTCCATTGTGTATCTATTAACATCTTCAGTCTTGCAATCTATATCTCTTATTTTATTAAATGGATCTATAACTAAACATTTAATACCTTTACGTTTAACTAACTCAGCACCTTTTCTAAGCACTGATTCAAGAGTATAACGTTCCATATCTATATGATAATAATTACTATTGCAATGATCCGCTATCTGATTCCATTTATCTCCATGTATATCCGCTGCTGTTGGCATACCTTCCCAGGTTTTACGCATTAGCTTGTGAGCATGTAGATACGTCGGCGCATTCTCCGGTGATGCAAAAGCCGTTTTCCAACCGTAGTTACGATTATATCCGACAACCATCTGATCAACAAAGTCTGATTTCCCACTACTAGGGATACCAGTGACCGTAATAAATTGACCGGTATAAGTAGAAAATATGTCGTCAAAATTTGATAGGCCAACTTGGAATCCTTTCTTAAAGCCATTACGAACAAAGTCAGTAACTTCATCTTCAATATCCTTGAATGTTGTAACATTTTCAAGTGGTACAGGTCTCGCTTTGGTAATACGCTCTGATAGTTTTTCTTTTCCATGTGTTGTTAGGTATTCGTTTGCATCTTTACAATCATCAAACGTAGCTATATAACATACTTCAGCGCCTAGTCTTCTAACTAACTCGGCTTGTAAAGCTTGTCCAGCTTCATCTGAATCTACAGCTAATATTACTTTTTCTTTATCTTCAAAATAATCAATACAATTATCTAGGTAATCTAAATTATTACTATTTAAGGTTGCCCCATTGGGAACTGATATTGCGTTCGTAATACCTGCCTCGTGTAACGCCAGCACATCCATCTCGCCCTCAACTATAACACAATAATCATATCCTATTATACTATTTATATTATAGAATACTTTTTCTGCACCCTTGTATAGTTTAAAATTCTTTCTACCATCACGATACTTAACATTAATAAGCTGATCGCCCATTAAATAATTAAATTGAATTGTGTTCTCGGCCTTACCGGTTTGAGGCATATATTCAGAACCTTCAGTTACGTGTAATTCGTCTAAAGTTTTCTGAGATATACCTCTTGTTTTAAACCATTCATATACCTTAGATCCTAACTGCTCAGGATCTGCAACATGCAACGCATTGGGTCTAACGTATTCTTTTTCGCTAGCACCCTTGCGTTGATATGTATGTAATTGAAATGATGTATTACAATTGTGACAAGTACCAAGACCACGTTCCCAATCATAAGAAGCACATTTTGCTTTTTGATTTTTGGGTTTTCTATCAGGAGAACAGTTAGGGCATATACCCTGTTTCTTTCCTTCTTCAAGCTTATGTTGATTGAATTCATCAATCAAAAATCCATTGATCTCTGTTGTCTGCATTTAATTTAATTTAATTGTTACTCTTCATCTCTACAATCGGAACAAATATCACAGAATTCATGTTCATCCTGTGATACTTCTTGTCCGCAAATTTCACAACTAAAAGGGTAGATCATCCGCTGGTTGTGCTACTGGTGCAGCTTGTTGTGGTTGATCTGTTCTTGGTGCAGCCGCTACATTATCTCCATTTGTCCACACCACTTTAATATTTCCTAAGTAAGTCTTAGCTACTTTAGCTTCGCGCTCTTCTTTGGATTGCTCAACAACAACTGGCCCTTGATTACCGTAAGCATCAACTTCGTCATTAATTGTTATTGTGATTGGTAAATACTTACCTTTCTTACCCACATAGATTTTATCTTTTGGGATTTCATTTAAGTTAATACTTCCTTTGATTATACTTGCCATATTAATATGCTTTTAATTGATTAAACATTCTTGTTAATTGCTCTTTTGTAGCTCCAGTATTTCTTCTCATATTGTCTACTGCTTTAACATGATTTTGGTTTGCATAGAAGTTATCTACATTTGTTTTCATTCCTGTTACTGTACAAATTTTTGTTTGGTTTTTTCTTGGTCTAGCCATAATAATTAAAGTGTTTTATTAATAAAAAATTGTTTTGGATCGAAATCCGGATTTTTGAAAAATAGTTCATATGATTCAATAGCTTGCTCGACTTTATCTTTCCCGCTTTCAATAAATCTAGGGGAACAATCAAATATACCTATCTGATGCGAAGATTTGTCTATACTCATAAACACTAAGTCATATCCAAATAGCTTCTGATAAATGTAAGCTTGCGAGTCGTAATTATATTTTTTAGCACTGTACTGAAACTTTGAAATGTCAGCTGTAGTTTTTAAATCAATAATTAATTTTTCGCTGTGGTTTATTATATCGGCTTTGCCTTTCCACATATGCCCACCTATTTCTCCAATCCCAGGTCTTTCGTAATCTACGTCATTACCTACTCCGCGGATAAGGTCTCTACATATATCATTAGACATAATCTTGTCTACTAATAATTCGGTCTTATCAACTTCATGCTGTAATAAACATATCTCACCGTCTGAGATCTCTCTATACGCTTTGGTATTCCTCGTTGTAGCTTCTACAATCTTAAAGTTCTTAAGCTTTTCAGGTTCTAGTATAGCTGTGTGAAAATATCCACCAATTAAAAAGGCTGGTCTATTTTCTAGAGGAGTACCTAACGCCAGAGGATTTGTTAACAGAGTTGAAATATCCGAGTTGCTTAAATATTGCTTTCCGTAATCACCGTAGTAATTCTTATCCAGCTCAAGCATCTTCAGTATTTCTTTCTTGTTAGCATCTTCCATTTTATATAGTTTTTAATGCTGTTTCTACCTCCATTGATAGTGCATATTTAGCTTTTATAGCTGCTAGCTTTCCACCCGCTTTTATATAATCCTTTGCTTTAGCAAATGCTGGATCTTTTTCTGAGGTTAAAGTTGGCTTAGTAGCCATGGTAGCTTTACCATGATTATTCGTTGCATCACTGTCAGCTGTGTCGTCTATTAAGAACAAATTGCCGAGAGCATATTTTTTTCCATAACTTGAAGCACTACCAAATTTCTGAGGCATTTGCATACCCTTCTGGGCTAAGTCAACACCTACAAGTGCGGTAGCACGTATAGCATTTTCGCCATCGCAAAGGATAGCTGTAGTCTGCATAATTGGAAACTCTTGGTTATCAACTATATCTTCTTCAATTCTCACTGATACTCCTAACTCTAAGAGAAAGGGTTTTGTTGCTTCTAGGATGTCTTCGGCTGATCTGAAGTTGTATTTGCCGAATGAATTAAATCTACTTTTTTTCGATTTAAATTTTGTCTGGATCGTGGCCAGTTTCTGATTAATGGTCATAAGGTTTCTTTTGGTTTCTATTTATATTATTACGTATTTCATTCATAAGTTAAAGATAATCAATCACTTGATTGCTATCGACATTAGCGATTAGATGGTCGATTGCTTCTTTTTTAATCTGGGAAACAATGACTGTAGCAGTAGGAACTCGCAATCCAATATAGTCTGCTATTTCTTTTGCTGAATGTTTATTGCAGTCTAATCCGTAAAACAATCGCACAACATTATATTGTTTAGTTGTCAAATGTTCTTGCATTAAACTAAGTAAATAAGCATTCAATATATTAATATTATATGGTTCAGATTTATCTGGCAATTGATAAGCAAAGTTATCTTCGTCTGCTGGTGTAATATCATAACTAGAAAACATGCTATTAAAAAACAATGCAACCATCTTATCATCTTTAGGATTTTTGCGTATTTCGTTTAGCTTGTGTTCCGGTATCTTAATATCACCGCGATTAATATCTATTGCTCTTCTTATTGCCCCTTTAATTCTTTTGCTGAAGAATGATTTAATTGTTTTCTCTTGGTCTTCTGAATCTTCAAGTCTAATCCAATCAATTTTATCTACAGCTTTTGTTAGTCCTGCTCCGCCTTCTTGTAATAAATCATTTATACTTAGTACACCAGATGCTTGTTGGGTTGTTGCAAACTTACGTGCTAGATTTTCCACTAATGGTAGGAATCTAATTATAAGTTCATCTCTTGTATATTCCGCATAAGGTTTTTCATCTGGCATGGAAGATTTAATATCTTCTTTATACCTTATGTAATTTTGAATATTATATTTTTTCATTATCCATTATAATTGTTGGTTTAAAAGTTCTTTCTCTCGTCTCAATTCATTAGTCATGTTTCTATGTATGGTTCTGGTTGAACAACCTAACATTATACTTATCTTTGATACATTTATTTTTTCAACGTTATCATGTAGTATAAGCATAGCGTCATATATTTCAGTTGGTGAAAGCTTCTTGCGTCCAACCATTTGCCCTACTATAGATAGCTTTTGTCTCATAGTTAAACCACAATAGTCTTTGAATATTATTTTTCGAAGCTTATTAGGTGGTGGCTTTTCTAAATCCTGCATAGATACATCATATACCATGCTTTGCAATAATTGTTCTGATACTTTAAAAGTAACAAACCCATTGATGTTATCGCATATGTACCGTGTTAATCCTGTAAAGGAATCCGTATCCATTTGCGGATTAAGATACCATAGCACATACAAATGCCATTTAAGTGATCTGTATGTGGTTATCTTAGCTCTCGATGCAAATAGATTATAACATTCATGTGTTCCATCTTCATAGAACCAACCCCATTCAAATGTTTGAGTTGGTTTATCATCTACTGGATCACGCCGATATATAACCTTATGTCTAATAAGATATGAATTATTTCTTTCGTGGTGCGACATTAGCTTCTTACTATTATTATTATACTACCTTTCGTCCCTATATGGACAAATACTTTAATCTTCTGTTGTATTTAAGAAAAAGCTGGCTTTTTATTTTTGCCATCTTGAAATCATCCTCAACAACGTGTAATACTATGCTGTTATGTAGCTCGTGTATTGCCTGTTCTAAAACTTTTTTGTGACGCTGTTTTCTTTGGCTTTCTAAAAGCTTTAATTTTATTGCTAATTCCATTATAATTGGTGCTGATTAAGTGGTCTACTAATTTTTTGCTCATTTTTGTTTCTTATTTTAGATTTTTCTTGTTCATAATAATTCCAATATGCTGACAAACTGTCACCTTCAACTTTGTATTCATCTGGCATACACTGGGGTGGTTCTGTAAAACCCGTATGTAGTATACCATCTGGATATTTAGCCAAAGGTTTTTTGCATTTTGTAATAGATAAATGTGTTTTACCGTAGCGTTTAGTGTACTCGTCACCCAAAGCTAGCATGTGATAATACAACCATAAATAATTACTTGCACTTTGTCTACACCATCTTGATGATGGGTGATTTAAGTGGGCTTTTTTATATGGAACCCATTCAGTTTCATCTGCTAAACTGTGAGCATGATGTGCCGTACAAAGCATTTGGGCAGACTCTAAGATCATTTTAACTTTATGTTTGTCATACATATAGCTTGCAGCTTTAACTGGGTCTGGGTCTAAGTAAAATATATTCATTTGTATCTGGTTTTATTAATTCGGTTATAATGCGCGTCTAATAATAAGTGTACTACTTCTTCGCTTATCATATTATCGTTGTATAGTTGGTATATTAACTTACTCATAGTTACGAATAGTTTTAAACATTGGGTGACGATAGCTATTTGCTTTAGTACGCTCAAAATAAGTGAACGTTGCTGTCTGGCCGATATAGTCATCAATGTTAGTTAATATGTCAGCAAGTTTTTTGTAAGTATAACCTTTGCCAGGAGGGCAACCAAACTCGATACCGTCTGCATCGATCATTAAGAATTTGCCGAGTGTGCCAGTACGTTTACCTTTGCCGGGTACATAGCCTACTATCGTCGCTTCGGTATCGTGGAAGTCTTTAAACTTTTGTAAAGAATAAGAACGCTTACACTGGTAAGGTCTATCTAGTCTTAGTATAGAACCCTCGTAGCCATTAGCTAGATTTCTAGAATGATAAACTCTGGCATCATCCATTCTAAGTATTAGATTAGTTGGCACATATTTAACACAGTAAGAATACATATCACTTGTAGTAAGTTGATTCATTCTGTAGCCATAAGGTTGATTCATTACAGTTTCAACATAATCGTAGCAATGAAATTGCACAAGATCACAAGACTCAACTCTATCGGATGCGGTAGGTTTTTGTTTACGAACTAATGAAATGATTTTTTCGAAGTTATCGCGTAAATCATGATTGTATAGCTCGCCGTCTAGCACAATATCAGGGTTATCCTGAAAGAATGGTTTTAAATTTGACAGTATATGGTCAATATTTAACCATGGTTTGTGGTTTCGTGAGTAAGCTATTACTTCACCGGTATCGTTTAATTGTATTAAGCAGCGAACGCCGTCAAGCTTAGGTTGCATGAATACATTCTCGGACCAGTTGATAGGTTTTTTATCTACTTTGTATGCGAGCATTGGTTTTATCATATTATTTAAATTTATTTAGTTTATTTTCTATTATATATATTTGGTTTTTTAATTTTTCGCATTGACTGTAGTTTTCTTTTTTTAAATTAGAATCTAGCTGTGTCATAGCGGTGGCTAATTCAACTAGCAGTCTTTGCTCTTCATCTTCTGGGCCGTCAAAAATGTTTTCAGTATATTTTGGTACGGTTTCCATGAATGAAATAAGTTGTGACGCTATTTTATTAGCAATGTAATCCATTTCTTGTTCAGTCATATATATTATCGTTAGTCATTCGTATTAAGTTCGTAGCCTTCGTCTTGTAAGTCGTCAATTGCTTCTTGGTGAAATCTTTCAGCTAGATATAAGTACAATTCTTGTATTGCGTCATCAATAAAGTCTTGGTATAAATCATCTACATATATTTCGCCGCTATTTCTAATAGCATCCTGTAATTCATCAGATAAAGCTGATTCATAGTAGTGAACATTCTCATTTACACAGATATTTCTAGTGTCATGTGTTGATATGTACACTGTATAGCCATCGGCTGTAGATTCTTCGTACAAATAGTACTCGCAATTTTCTTGCCATTGATCGGTTAGTTTAGCGGCATAGTGGTCAAGCACTACTTTTCTAGTATGCTCTTCGTCATGTGAATCAACTTCGCCAAAGCCATAGCTGATCATTTTTTCTTCGATTAATTCATCGGTAATTAGTTTTTTGCTCATTTTATTTTATTTATTACTTTGTTTATTGCGTGCACAAGATCGGCCGCATCCATATGGTAATGGTATTCTTCTATTAACCATTTAATTTCTTTTAGTTTTTCATCGGCTATTTCTAGTGCGATTTTTTCGTCGAGTTTTACACGGACTTCGGGATTTTTAGTCCACCAGCCTTCTTCTTTTAGTTCGTGCCATTTAGTTACTGAGTCGCTCATTACTTAATAAGTTTATCACCATACATAAAGCTATTCCAGTCTAATCTGAATGAATCTGTATCAGTATATGTAAGAAGATCCCTCATTTCATTGATAGTTAAGTCAGACCATAGGAATTTAGACATTAACACATATTTTAATCTTTTAGCAGTACTATATTTTCTAGCACTGACTTGTAATTTTGTTTTAACGTCGGGCAATAGATTGTCGTAGACGGTTTTAAGTTTACTCATAATTGTTTTAATTTATTATATTATCGTTTATTGTTCGTATTTAAGTTGTAAATCTACATCTGCATTAATATGCTCAGCCAATTCTCTAAAATCTACTTGAGCTATAAAAGCCTGCGCAAACTCGTACATTAACCTGTTGTTCTTACCATTGTAGTTACCGAACACTTCATGCTCTACAACTTCTTCAAGATAATCGTAAGTTACATGACTAAAATCCATGTCACTTAATATCTCTGCATTTACTTTCCAAGTGGCATAATTTGACCACCCATTACATTTTTTATCATTCATATTATTAATTTAGGTGCGCCAGGAGGATTCGAACCTCCGACCTCTAGGTTATGAGCCTAGCGAGCTGACCATCTGCTCTACAGCGCAATATATTAAGAGGACTTACATCTGCTTTGTACCTTTAACATTGCAATATCAGGTGTAAGAAG
>Ga0209199_1002008_pt1 | contig 22795 bp, 10 predicted proteins | sample COGITO_mtgs_1105_7_FD_184805 | JGI IMG/M metagenome (GOLD analysis project Ga0209199, IMG submission 184805) | Pelagic marine microbial communities from North Sea - COGITO_mtgs_110523 (SPAdes) (version 2) | ecosystem: Environmental > Aquatic > Marine > Epipelagic ...
ATCAATAACATAATGATACCCAATGTCTGACCAGCCTCTTTTTAAATGCCAATCTCTAATAGTATCTACGCTTATATCTTGGCCTTCTCTAGTAGCCGAGCAGTGTATTATAATTTTTTTTATAGTGCGATCCATAGTATTATGTTATGTAATAGTTTTGTTAAAATAATCCCGCACTTGCTGGCGGATGTTTAGTGCAATTGACTTTAAATTTTCTAAGCGCTCTATAGCAGGCTCGTTACCGAGTTCTGATATCTTCATAATTAAAAGTCTGATGCGTCTTTAAACTGCGTTGATTTTTTACTCTTAGCGCGCGTTTCTTTCGCTTTTTCTACACCAGCCGCTTTACGTTTAGCCTTAGCTGCTTCTTTAATAGCTTCACCTTCTTCGTCTTTAACACCAACGTCCCAGGTTTTCCAGCCTAAGCCCAATGCTATACGCTGCCATGCTTTGTTACGTGTATCGAATGCTTCAGCTACTGACGTAAGCTCGTCAACAACGCGGTCAAGTGGTAAGTTAATCGATGCTGATAATACATTACCTAGTATAGACCAGTTGGGTCCTAAGTTTAATTTGCCATCCGCTGTAACTGCCCACCCGCGCGCTTCAATCTCATCTCTGTCAAACTTCTTAGTTTGGATAGCGCTGTAAAGTTTACGAGCTTTAGAGCCGATAGGCGGAGATATACCTAGTGCTGCAAGAATCGTGTAGGTATGGTCGGCCATAAATCCTTTTTCTTCTTGCTTCTCGTATTCTTTAATAAGGTTTTTAACCGTAGAGAATACTGCGCCGTACACACCAGAACCTTTAAGTAGCGTATCTAACATGCTGTTAAGTACTCTAGCTATCTTTTGTTCCTCTTTAGCGTTTTTCTTTTCTAATTCAGCATTGCTTAGTGTTTCGTCTTCATCGTCATCAAATCCTGGTAGCATCGCGAATAAAGCACTTTGCAAAGCAGAGAAGATAAAGTTTTGTATCGCACCGTAGTAAGCAATCTTACTAACATTCTCTTTCCAGTCCCCGCGTCCATTAGCCAAATCTAAGGCAGCCTTTTTCATTAAACGTGTGTACTGCAAGGGTGTGTTCTGAAACGCGAATACGAGGCGTCCTAACGTGCTTCTTTGTACTTGTGACACCATTGATGGGTCTGACGACTGCTGCGCTTCATCAGATTTCTTAGCGAAGTCGATAAACGCTTGCTCTTCCGCTTGCTTTTGTGATTGCCCTTCTTTAACGTATTTGTTAACACGGTTACGGTAGAACGTAGCACCACCAGTTGCAATAGCCATACTATCCGCAATCTGTGTTGGCGTAAAACCAATCTGCAACAGGTATGCTAAGATAGCTTGTGGGCTGTTCTTACTTTTGTTCGCTAAACTAGCAATCTCATCAGAACTTACATCTTGTTTCAGTCCACCGCGACGCTCTTTAAGTTTGTCTGAGTTGAATATCATAACCCAGTCAGCCCAGTATTGCTTTTGATTAGCGAAGGCTGCACCAGCTTTTAATATGTTGTTATCTGACCAGTTGATAAAGTTAGTGAACGATAGCATCTGTAACAATGCTGAACGACGGTTGAAGAACATAATCGCTCCGGTAGAACCGTTAATCCAGTTCAACCATGCGTTAACTTGCTTGTTGCCCCCTGCGTTACGGTTGGTACCGTTCTTCATAGAGTACAATGCATCTTCAATAGCATCACGGTGTGGCTTACCGTATAGTGCTTCAATCTTATTTAGGTTATCTTCACTAAATATAACGTCTGCATTTCCAATAAACTCTTCCAAATACTTTTTACGACCAACCTTCTCTGTCATACTGTTAAGGTCAGACAATAATGTGCCTGCTTGCCAGTAATCGCCAGGTTCCATCCATTGGTCTCTACGAGCAACAACTAACATTGCTTCACCGAATTCAACTAACTCAGGAAACGCTTTAATAGCATCGTCAAGAAGCTTAGCGTCTTTCTGTGATAAACCAGGAACGTTAATACCTGCTTTCTTCCATAAGTAAGCACGAAGCGCTTGATCGTACGTGAAACCACTCTTGTTGATTTCTTTATTAAGTAATCTGTATTGCTGTGGGAAAGCTTTGACTGCTTGTTTAAAGTCACGCTTAATCTGTTGGCGTATACCATCAATTGCAGCTACACCTTTAGCGTACGGCGTCATAAGCTTTTCCTCAAGCCATTTCATATCAGCTTCACCTTGCTTGCCTTTACCGGCGAAAGCGTAGTTAACTAAGCCGCGGAAATCTTCAACGTTAGGTGCTACAAATAGTTTGAATTTACCTTTGTTTGCACCACGCATCTGCGCTTGTACCTTAGAGAATGTTTTAAATGATTCTACACCGGTTTTGCGTTCAAGTATGTTATTAAATTCATTGCTTAATTCATCTTTAGTTGCCTTAGAGAATTTAGCTAATTGAACCTTGCTTTTTGCATCTATAGTTTTCAATGCTTCTTTAACAGCTTTTACATTCTTTAATGCATCGTCTGCAAAGTAAAAATCATTGTAGCCTTGCTCAAATTTCTCTAGCATCCAGTCAGCCTTAGCCTTAGGTGCACCGTTAGCTAAACCTGTTATATTCTCTAAAGGTATGTTTAAACCTAAACCTTTTAAGAATTTATGTATCGGTAAAGCTGCATCTTGAGGTCTAGCTGTTAATACAAACATGTCCCGTCTTCCAGGGCTTTCGTTTATAAATTTAGCGAGTTCAAACAACGGACCTTTTTTACCATCTACTACCTTGTTGAATTCAGAGAAATCAAATACAGCACCGGCTGCTTCAAGTTCTTCAGAGCGCTTCGCAAATTCAGTAGCATTAAGCTTACCGGTTTTGCCATCAGGCATTGTGTAAAGAACATTAGAGTTAGACCGTGCTAATGTATCGTCAAAGTCAAACACTCTAGCTTTTCTAGGTGCAGCCTTTTCGTCAAGTCTTTTTATGTTTGCTTTGGCTGCCGCTAATTCTTTTTGGTTAACGGATTTACTGAATTTGATAGAGCTCTCAATGGCAGCGCTTCTTCTCTCTATCATTTCTTTAGCCGGCATACCATCAATAGTGAATACGCTGTTAGCTCTGCTACCTAGTAATAGTATACGCTTATCTTTGTACGGATTGTTTTTCCCAAAGAAATCTACAGCATCTAATGCGTCTTTATTCTCCATCCATTGATCGTGAAATCTTAATTCTTCACGAAGCTTAGATGAAAACTCAGAGTCACTAATGGTCTCGTCAAATATAAGCTCTAGTATGTTAAAGCTTGTAGTCGCATTGTCAGCTAGGTGCTCTCCTTTTGGGTGACCAATGGCATCTTTGGTTACTGTAGCGTAAGTTAAGGAGGTAAGCCCTCTAAAACCAGCTTTTAAATTTGTTTGAATTTGCATTAATTCAACAATGGTTTCTGGCTTTATTTTACCTTCTTTATATAACGATCGTACAGTCTCTACTATGTGTTGATAAGCTAGCTTATTAGCTTCGCTAGCTGCTGCAATTTCTTCAGAATACTCAGCAAGTTTTTCTAGCTTTTGAGATACAGGCATTTCTTTATTTAGAATGTTTCTAAATATTTTACCCATAATGCCCATAGAGGAATTAAATATTCTAATATTTTCAGGCATTAATCCAGCTGGCAAATCCTTAGCCGCACCTACGTTTTCTATGCTATCCTTTAAGCTCTTGTAGTCACCAGGTTTACCCGTGTCTTTTTTAACATCAGCGCCGTCTAAAATACGATAGTGAATACCAAATATTTCAGAGCCAATTGCTTTTACAATATCTGAACCTAGTGCTTTAGCTAAAGCCAGTACATCTTTAGCGTAAGCATCTTTTCGTTCTTTCGGAGATTCTTTACTTAGTGCTTTTTTAGTATTAGCTTTTACACTAGCGGGTATTACCTTAGATTTTTGAACTAACTGCTGAAAAGCTAACAGCCTCTCGTCTAATATTAATCCAGACTCATTAGCTTCTAATAGCCATTTTCCAACACCTTCTATGTCCTTATACTCCTCATTGTACGGTTCCATTAATACACCGTTATCGCCGACTACAGTATCAAAACCTTCTTTTTGTACAGTCTTCCAAAGCTCTCTAGCTCTCTTAACATTATTTTTGTCTGTTAAGTTAAAAGTTTTAGAGAACTTAACATTACCTCGCTCAATATCTCTTTGGGTCTCTACTATATAGTTTTCACGTAGCTCTACTCCGAGTAAATCTTGGCGCATTTCAAAAGCTTCTCTAATATCACTATTAGGGTCCTGTAGTGCTTCGTTGATAATATCAAATGAAAGCTCCTCTGCAATAGCTTTAGCTAACGATTCTTTACGACCGCGTATAGGCGCTCCTGTCTCGTCTAAAATGTTAGATAAGTAATCAGCATCAGATAATCTAGTTGATGCGTTAGGTAGCCTTCTAACTAGCTCTGCGCCTGAAGTGCGACCCGCACTGTCCGTAGAAACACTTTCACGGTCAATTTTCTTACCTTTCCAGTCACTAGTCCACACGCCGTCTACTTTTTTCTGAATAGCGTTAGGCATAGCCGTCATCAAATACGTGGTAGTCATGTTCTGCAGGATAGCAGCTTTGTTACGTAGTAAGAATTTACGGAGCTCCCCGTCTTTCTTACCACCCATTGCTTTCTTTAAGTCAATGTCGGCTTGCTTACCCATGGCCTTACGCAGTTCTGCAATGTAAGGCTTTACGGTTACGTTTTTAGAAACAGGCGCATCCATGCGTGTTTTCATAACCCTCACAGTGGACTTAACCTTTTCCTTAACGTTGTCTATAACCTCAGCGTCTAGGATTCTGCGCTCTAGTAAAGTTTTGTATTTAGGCTTATCCTCTTTAACAGCCGCTTCTTCCTGTACCGCCATTCCTTTAGCGGTATCGATGTCTTTCTTAATACCACCAGTCGCAGCTGACTCAATACCTAATCTAGAAGCTAGGTTGTTTGATCTTAAGAACGCTCTGTTAACAAGGAACTTCTCAATGTCTTGCTTGCCTTCTTTAAATTCTTCAAATGCTAAAGCTTCAATCTCAGTTCTTAAAGAGTTCTGGAAATCATCACGAGATACGTTATTACGCTGCTCTGGTGCAATAGGATCGTACAATGCTTTAGTACGATTGGTAACAATCTTACCGATTAAAGGGCTTAGTTGCTCTCTAATCTTAGCTTCTAAGCGTTGTTGTACCGCGTCCGCTTGTACTTCTACGCCAAATTTCTCTGCTACTTTCTTAGCTTCTTCAATTCTAGCTGCACGCTTAGATAGCATGTCTATAACAGAAGCATCTTGTTCCGGTGTTAAAGTTTTTGATTCTTTAAAGCTAGCTTCGTCTTCAGGCGGCATCATTCTGCTCGTTGCACCGCTTTCAAACTTACTTATAGCGTGAGACACAAATTGCATTGCATCAGAGTAATTGTCTATTTTAAAATAAGGAGCAGCGTCCTCGTTAGCTACCTTAAGTAAACCGTTAAGCATAGACTTAATCTGCCAGACTGATTGGTATGAGCTTTTACGCAGTACGCCGGCGGAGGTCAAATCGATGAGCATAGTTAACAGCTCTTCAGAGTCTATCTTCCCTTCGTTATCAGCTTTGTAGTCATTAACAAGTTGCTGAGCTGCGTTGTAAATATTATCAGGAATCCAACCACCGTCTTTGCCTCTTTCAATTTCGTCTAAAATGCCTTTAACCATACCTTGCCCAATACCCACTAAACCTTTCTTAGTGACTATACCGGCTGATCGTATTTCTTGATGGCCGAATTCGTGCATTGGTCCATTGGCGGCAAACAATCCAGCTACGCTCCCTCTTTCTGTTATTGATTTTTCAGAATTTGCTGTAAATACGATAGTCTTCCCGTTTACATAAACAGCATTGCTGCCATCAGAAAGCCCTCGTTCTATATCGGCTAATTCTGCTTCTGTAAAATCAGCTTTATTTAAGTCGTCTAAGCTATTAGCTTCAAAGTACTTGTCACCGCCTATGCTGCGTGCCAGTGCTCTTGAATAATTAAATTGCTTAAGCTGTAACACAGCCTCCGCTCCGTTCTGCGCAGATTTAGTTTTTTCAGCTATTATTGTTTCGCTCTTACCTAAAAGCCCTTCTCTAATAGCTACCTGCTCCGATATAGATTGCTTTATAGCTTCCAGCTCGGTATTAGTAGCGTCAGTTCGTGTTGCTGAACTACCCATTAAATCTCCGGCTTCTTGCTGCAGACGGTAGATTTCCATATCCGCGTCTACAATAGCCTGAAGGTCTTCTTGTTCTAAATCGTTAAGCTTAGACAATATGTTAACGTCTTCACGCAGCAGATCCTTTAGCATGTTATCTTTAGTCTGCTGTAGCTTACGCAACTCTCTCATTTGCTCAGGACCTTTGCCTGATGCGATAATCTCTGTTATTCTGTCGTTAATACCGTAAATACCCGCTACTTTTTCAGATATAATCTTGTTCTCAGCTTTAGTAGCGAAAGTTTGCTTAACAGTATTAACAAGACCGTGTCCAGCTGATTTACCGTTAATAACAAAACTAGTAATTGCCACCTGTCTTAAGAATTCAGCATCAATACCCTCCATCCAATGCGTGTTAAACCCTAAAGATTTATCCACGTAATTGCTGCCTATCTGAGTAAGGCTCTCTTCAACCTCTTCAACGGCCACACCGCGCACGGTACCTTTAACTATACCGGTAAGCGCTGCTGCCCATCTAGCCTGAGTAGGCTTTAGATATTTTCTAAAATTTCTGTAACCTACAGCTTTACTGTATTGAGTAAACTTTTGGAATTGGTTTATAGAACCTACTCTTTCTGCTGCAGTAGCTATAAGAGCGTTCATGCTAGCCGCGTATGCTTTCTCTAAGGTAGTTAAACCCAGTAGGTTTTCGTTGTACTCTTGCTCTTGTTGTAGTAAAGCTAATTTTTCAGGCTGCAATCCTGATGCTTCTAAAGACTCAATTTCCAATGCGATCTGAGCATTTCTTTTTTCAGCTGTTTTAATACCTTCCTCGGTCTGCATTAAATAGCCACCGCCTTCTGCCACAGCGAAAGCAACCATTGTTTGTCTAGCCGCTACTTTTTGATATCCCTTAGCTATAACGGATTTTTCCGCATTAGTAAGAACTTTTTTGCTTTTAGATATCGTGCTCTTAGTGAGTCTGTTGGCTCTTGCCGCGGGCACAAATAAAGCTGCGAATGTTGGTATACCGCTTATAATACCGTTCCATACGTAATCACCCAGCGCGTTTTCTTCTTTAGCTTCTTCGTATGTTCTTTTGTAAGGCAGGTTTTGGCGTCTTTCAGATAAACTACCTGCGTAGTCAGACAAGAACACCTCAGCATCGTCCAGCATTTGCAATATATCCGTAGGGTCCGTATTACCTAAAGCTGTAGGTTCGTCGCCTAGTAATTCTTTTGCACCTTGAACAGTTAACTTACCCAGTGCTGATGCACTGCCTACAAAAAACTCTTCCAACCCAAGCGCTATTGCATTCAAGTCGGAATAATTTTTACCTAAGGACTCCATCATTATACTAGTATCTGATAAATCTGTAATCCTTGTGCTTATCTTTTTTTCTTCTTGTAGTAGCCTTTCGCTAGTGTTTATAATTTTATCATACGTACCTGTTAACCATGCGCTTTCTTCGGATTCAAACAAGTTCCCGTACTCTTCTAATAAACCATTGTAAGAATCTAATGATTTATTGTAGTCTTCAATTTTTTGATTAAAATTATCAACAAACTCCCGCGAAGGCGCTGTCGCGAATTTAGGTATCAGCGGCTGCACAGGAAGTGTTTCTTCAGCTTTTTTTATAGCTGCTGATAGTTCGTCAGCTTTAGCTGCAAAAGCGTTGTTACGCGCCTCCCATTCAGATGTAACAGCGTCTAGTGCTTGTGCTTCTTTGTTTAACTCTTGGCTTTCTTGTTTTAACTGCTTAAACTTACCTTCTAAAATAGTACCCGGGTCTATATCGCCCATAACACCGCTTTTAGCTTTAACAGCACCAGAAGCCATGGGATCGTATTTACCAGCAGCACTAGCAATACTATATTCTAAATTAAACTCTTCATCTCTAGACCCCTCTTTTAAAAGCACTTTCTTTTCTCCCGGGCTTAAAGCATCTATGAATAAATCAGAAAACCTTTGCTTTTCAGAGTTAACACCTAATGACACTTCGTCTTCTGTAGCCCAAGTAAGGTTAAAACCTTTTTCTAACTGTTCTTTTGTGAAAGTTAACGGTGTATTCGGGTCTTTTGGGTCAAGGCCTAGGTTTTCTAATAGTGCAATGATCTCCGGGTCATCTGCTAAAAGCGGATTAGTACCCACAGTAGGCATATCAGTTGCTAATCTTTGCGATGAAGGTACAAGTCCTTTTTCATCTTCTATAGCACTTTTGTAAGAAGCAGGCACAAAAACCCCGTCCATTTCAGTGTAACCAAAATGCACTGCGCTTATCGCAGCTTTTGAAGAACGAGGCGTAATTTCCTTAAGTTTCTTATTGTACTTTTGTGGTAAAGTAGCAGGCTCCTTGCTATCTTCAATAGCTAACTCAACCCCTGGTAACCCCAATGAAATAGCTTCCGCACTGGAAACCCCAGCGGGTAGCGGTTGCGGTCCTGCCGGTGGGGTTCCCTTCGGACCGTTGGTCTTTCCCTCTTCTTCGATGTATTCCCAACCGTTTTGCTCTGCTAAAGTTTTAACGTCGGAACCAAACTCTAAAGCGAAATCTTCGGCTTCTTGGTTAGATAGTTTTTTGTCGCCTACAACGTACATTGGCTATTTTATTTTATATTATTATTTGTAGAATATAGTAGGATTAGCAACCATAAGGTCTTCTAAAGTGTTGTAAAGCGCTTTATCCATAGATTTAGAGTTTAAGTACTTCCATTTATTCTCTTTAGTATCCCACTTAACTTTAATTTGGTCCGGGTTGTTTTTATCTCCAAATTTAAACGTTTCGGTAATGTCAGCTGGTGGGCGGGCGCTAGGACCTGCTGATAATATTTCTTTCTCTAAGGCTTGCATATCACTTACTGTTGCCGCGAGCTGAGGGCGAACAACATTGGTTTGCGTAGCGCTTGCCGCTGGTGAATCTTTCTTAGCTACTCCGTATATAGCGTTAACAGTGGCTTCTACCGCTTGGTCAATTGCTACTTGTGGGTTTTCCCTGTCTAACACTATATTTGCGAACCCTGTATTTAATGATTTAAAATATTGCTGTGAAAGCAATACCTCCAACCTATCAACACCCTCTTCACCGCTGAAATACCCTTCAGCTGTGCTTCTGATATTTTCTTTTTTAGTTGTAGCTTTATTAAGTTCAGTTGCGGTCATTTTAGAAACTTTATCGGTCTCAGAACCAGCCCACTCCATAAAGCCCTTGCCTATATCAGTAGTATATGGCAACGATATGTCGACTAATCTTGTACCGTCGTCAAACACAATTTCGCCTTCTTTTACGCTCCAGTTAGAAGTCATTAACCGGTTAGCGTTTTCTATGTTTTTAATGTTACCCTCTACAGCAGCGAGGTTGCCGCTATTCTTAAGAGCCGCGTATTCTTTTCTAGCTTCTTGAAGCAAAGACAATTGGTTGTGAAAAGAAACAGCATTGCTTTCAGCCTCTTCACCCATAAATCTAGCTTGCTTTATAGCCTCGGGATCGCTAACTGAGTATCCTTTCTCTAGTAAAGTTTTGCCTTCGCTTAAAGCGCCCTTTTGTGCGGTAAGGTATTCAGTAGCATGCTGCATATCTTCGGTTGTTAAACCACCGGTTTCGCCCTTAATAACAGAATTAACGCCTTTGACAACGTATTCTCGCATGTACTTGTCGCCCTCTTTTAAAATGTCTTTTGCTCTTTTTTCCGCTGCCTGTTGTTGTTTAAGCATGCGGTTCATTTCAGCTTGGTTACGAGCCATAGCTTTATCATAACCTGCTCCAAACGCAGCGCCCATATTGACACCGCTTTGAGCTTCAGCTAGTTGTCTAGCACCTTGTATTAATGTAGCGTCTGCCATGTTAACTGTATTTACTTGGGTCAGCTATTATTGGCGCTACACCGCCGGCTATCTCACCTAGCGCTCCTGCTCTGGCTGCTTGTGCCATATTTATAGACTGGTACGCGCCTGCTAATTCAGCTTGCGACATACCCAGCTGAGTACCAAGCATATTGCCTTCCATCTGTCTAGATGTAAGTTCTCCCTGTCTTTCCATTTGCTCAATAGACATTGCCCCGCGAGCTTTCATCCCTTGTATATTGGATTCTTGTAAACCTAACTGAGCAGCTATTTGCTGTGACCCTTGAGCCTGTTGGTTTGCTAGCATTTGAGAAAACGCTGCAATACCAGAGCTACCGGCTGAAGCTCTACCTGACCCCATTATATCAGCTAGATTCTGTGATTGGGATTGCTGCTGAAATTGTGCAGCTGCTTGATTTACAGTAAGGTCCTCATACGGGTTTTCCATATTAGCGAACACATTACTAAAATCTTGAGAGGTATAGTCAGCCATTGCTGTGTCGTAAGCACTCTGTGCTGTATCCCTACGCTGTAGTCTTTTTTGCCCACCTATAAAGGACGCTCCAAATTCTGCCGCAGGACCCGCAGCCGCGGCTAGCACTGCTGTTAATAGTGACATATTAAATTAGTTTATAAATTATTATTACGTATTATTCGCTGCTTATAAAGGCTTCAGAGTTAACAGCAAAGAGTTCCTTCTTGCTACTATTGGTATTTGTAAGTACTATATTTGCGTAGTAACCTACAATCCCTGATTTGTTTATAACACCATCTTTAGCAAACAACACAAAGTCTCCAATTACTGGAGGGTTAATCGTTATAGCTGGCGTTGTGACTGTGATTGTCTTGTTCAGTCTATCAATAACTGCACATTCACCCATTTGGTTTAATGTGCCGTCGTGGTAGTATACAATATCACCAACCTGCAAAGATACATTGATAGCACCAACCATAGTTAAGGTATACGATGTACCGTTGTGTGGTGGATTAGTAGCTAGATTAGACAACCCTTGCACAGAGAACTCTGATGTATCGATGTTACTTAAGGTGGTAGCTTCTCCTTTAATAAAGTTAAAGTACAAACCTTCTTTCTGTTTCCAAGTATCTATTACTCCTTCTTGGCTGTTTGTTGTAATCGATGCTGTCCAACCGTCATCACCTTCGTAAGATAGGGTCTTAAAGTTTTTAATGCTCGATGGTCCGTCATTGATAATAGTTGTGACAGTTGTGTCGTTTTGTACGCCATAGAAGTTCGCTCTGTTGGTATCATCTGAATGCTCGTACAATTCCCCACCGTTGAATGTGTAGTACTCAGTGTTTAAAGAAATTGCAAACTCAGGGGCGTATGTTAAACGAGTTGTCCAACCGTCAACACTTTCCTGGAAAGATAATTGTTTGTTATCAATACGTACATTGTATGTACCTGTATCTTCATCATACGAGCCAATTAGAGGCTGCGCGGCGGCTTTTAATTCCTGATTAAAGTAGTAAGACATGTTCTTGTCAGAGATGACTGTAATGCCGTCATTTGACAATCTAATAACTGCTCCTCTAGCTTTATCAGTGTAGTAAGCTCTAAACCCGAAAGACGCAAAAGACTCTGGATTTTTAGAGATGCCAAACTCACCAGCGAAAGGTATGGTCTGTCCTAATACGTTTCTTGACGCTGTGATATTAGGATTACCATCCGCTTCAAATAAAGCATCTTTATCAGCGAGTATACGTAAAGACTTGTCTTCACATAGAGTGACCAAGTTAGTGTCTCTAGCATGTAACTTCTGAATTGAACCGTAAGATGGGTCAATGTCTTTAGTAATATCCTCAGCTATTAAAAATTGGTTAGTATTGTTAATACCAGACGTAGAGTTAAATATACCACTGAATATTAAACCGTTAGCTCTTCTCTCCTCTCTATATGGCTCTTCTATAGTAGAACTTACTCTTACACCCTTGCCTATTGTCGGTGCGTTAAAGTCGTCTCTGATACGATCTGATTCTACACCGTTGCCGAACGAGTAGCAGTTTGACCAGCTAAGAGTTTGCACTGCGTTAATGTTAGATTTGTCTATTGGCTCAGTAGCTTCGTAGTATAAATCTAGGTCCGCTAGCTCATCAGGTTCTGTTTCAAAAATAGCAGGGTTAGAAGAAGAAATGCTTGTTGACTCCCCCTTAAATCTGGTCTTCAAAACGGTTATATCAAAAGGTTTTTCTATAGCTGGGTCTTTATCAGTATAAGGCCTATCTAAAGTTATTGTTTTTGTCTGGCTTTCTCCAGTTCCAGGGGATACCCTAGTGTCTGTTTGCGTAACAACATCAATTATTTTGTAGGGCTTTTCGCTTTTATCGCCGTTTATAAAAACAAATTCTAAATATGTTCCGCCCGCTAGTTTGTCCCAAAATATTTTTTCTTGTGAAGTAAACCAAGGCGTTGCACTAGTATCCGCTGCTGAAATGTAAAAAGTATCGCTGTTTAAAGTTAACCCGTCTCCTGGGTTTGATGCAACGTGTATGTCGTCCCACGCAAAGCTAGGGCTGGTAACGACATTTGGCATTTGATCGTAAAGCACCGCTTCAGTTTTGTCCGTAACTAAACTAGGCGATGTGTCTGCAAAAGCTTCTTTTATATTTTGCTCTAAAGAGCCATTACTCTTAATCTTAGTAAAAAATCTACCTACAAAATCAGGGGACTGATTTATTTCGTTATGATAAAGCACAGCTGTTATTCTTTCACCCGTTGCTAATTGGGTTAACCATAAGTCGCTGCTTTTAATACCTTCCACTAAAGTACAACTAAAGTAAGAATATAAAACAGCAGAAATTTCTACTTCATCGCCAGTGGGTCCACCACTAACTATTTCGTAAATATTAGAACCACCTGTAGCGTTTTCGCTAAAAAATTGTATAAAACATTTTTTATTGAACCCTTCGAAAAAGTTTTCGTTTCTATCTTTTGTTGGCGCTAAAAAATTAATTTGTTCGCTACCTATTACAAAAGGGTCTGTAATAGGAGAACCGCCCCTAAATACTTTTACCCTACCTACTACTGTTTTTAAGTATTTTATATAATCAGGAGCCTCGTTCTCTATAGATAACACTTTGTACTTGTTATTTATAGTAACAGGGTTGTCGTTGTCGTGTTCTTTCTTTAAAGTTAGGTATTGCCCTTCTTTAATCTTATTTCTCTCTGATGAAGGAAAAGATAACCAAACACCACCGTCTTCAGCATCGTAATATCTATCCAATGCGATATTATAGTACGCTGCACTAGGGTCTTTTACGTAGTATTTAAACTTGTCTACCCACGATGGCGGAGTAAAGGTATTTAGCTTAGCGCGCAAGGAATTTACCTTAGGGGAGTTTCTACCGTCCAAAGTAATAGAACCTGTATTAGAAGTGAATACTGGCGTTTCGCGGCCGTAGTCGTCTATAAAGCTTACCCCAATTTGGTAGTCTCTGTTTGTTTTTACCGAGGCTAAACCTCTCTTTACATTAGGGTGCGTAGCGTTTGCTTGGCTAGCCACGATATCAATGCTACTGTTCTCTATCGTGTAGTTCTGCTCATAGTTAGCATATATCACGCGATTACCTATAACTTCTTGTGCTTTAGCTTTTTTAGGCACCGCGTCAAATAGCCTAAGTAATTGTACGCTTTCAATAACTCTACCTAAAGATTTAGAAGTTAATGTTAAAGAAAGTACAGGCTGAATAGGTTCTGAAAAATCGTATTTAAAAGAATGAATAAGGTATACGTTGTTAGAGTCTGAGCCCTTGTACAACACCTCTACCTCGTCAACATCTTTTGGTGTTGTTTGAAAACCAGATATGTCTATTTTCCTAATAACACTTTCCATTCCAATGTTATTACCGTCGCGGCTAAGGTACTCGAAATCACCGGGTACAAAAGCAGCATTGGAAAAAGTTGCGTAAGGAGAGTACTCGCCGTTGGAGTATTTATATCTGTATGAAAATCTAGGGAAATCGTTTTTAAATATAGGTTCGCCTTCTACTAATAAAAGTTCCCAGTCCAACGCTAAGTTGGGCACATCAGCGGATATGCTAGTTATAAGGATGTCTACATCACTAGCACTAGTATAGGTATCAATCTCCCCAGTAACTTCAAACTCATCTCTAGAGTTATCTTCGTTTGTTATATACGCGGTCATTGAAAACGTAGTGTCCGCTATTCCACTCCACGATATAGCTTGGTCAAGACTAATGTTTACTATATTGCCAGTTACTTCACCAAAGAAATTATGCGTAACACCTACAGGGTCAATACCTGTACCTGGCCCGCTATATATCGACGGCGACGCCACAACTGTGAGTACTTCTTGTGGTGCTTTCTTAATAACAGTTACGTCCGAACCAATAAAGTCTCTGCCGTAAACCTGCGTGTGCACGCTAATTATATTACTCCCCTGGTCAGATCCAGCTTTAAACGTATCGATGTTTATAACACGTGGCTCGTTTAAGTCATCGGTCCAGAACAGCTGGTTCTCTAATATATTAACACCAGTAATTAGATTACTAGTGCTAAAGTTTAATACGTTGTTTATATCTACCAATACTGGAGCGACAATGCCTGTAGCTTGGTCAAACTCTAATATAGCGTCGGCTTCATCGCTAGTTAAGAACCAATACAGTTTATTGTTGGAAGTATCTCTAACGGCACCGATGGTTGTTGCATTCGTTAGATCGAAGTTAGGAGCCCAGTCTCCTGTACCTTCGAAGTTCTTTAATACATTGCCTAATACATTTTCAACAGCCCCAACATCAGAACCCTCAGATGTGCTCACCTGGATATTTTGACCATCGCGATATTCACCTTTAGGTACAAGGCGTTCATCGAGATCCTTGTTCATTCTACCGCGAACAAAGTTTTGTGTTAACTTAGGCATATATTAGTGCTTAATCCATTTAGATTGATTTCTCATAACTTGTGCTAACTCCGCTATTTTCAGGTTAGACAAACGTAGCTTAGCATTACGCTTTGCCGCTGCCATTTCTTTTTTAAAGCGGGCAACTTGGTATTCTGGAGTGTTTGCTCTTGTAGCTAGAACAGCGTGAGCAATGTATTTGTAGATAGCTTCTTCAGCTAGTTTATGTACTCGCATTTCTGCGTCTGTGCCTAACCCGTCGCTGATGTACTTGAGTGTTACAATCTGTTCAACTAAGTTTGAGCTAAAGTGTACAATGCCTTTTAGTTTGTCAATGTAGAAAACACCGTTAGACTGCGCTTGCTCAGGGTTGATACCATAGCGTCCACCGTAGCGGTATAAGTTAAACAACTCACTATCGGTTAGATTGTTTGGGTTATTAGAATTGTTTACTTGCGTTGTATCGCCTGATTTAAAGCGTGACAATGTAATAGACTCGTCAGATTCAATAATCTCACCAGTGTTATCAAACGTGTATTCAAAATTTGAATCCTGCGTTATAGCCATTGGGTTACTTGTATCTCTAGTAGGATACAGTATTCTTTCAATACCCGCGCTATCAGTGTAAGAAAACTTTACGTAGTTAACATAATCCTGCGGTAGGATCATATTTAGCGTAGGGCCTATTTCTATCTCCTGTGCTTTCTCAGAAGGTAATGTATCAAAGCTAAACTCTTGAATAGCGCGCTTTGCATGGAACATTACATCTGTTCGCTTAATTTTACTGATGATTTTATCTTCACCAACATAAGCAATTATAAAATTAGTTATAATGTCATCGAGGCTGGTGAATTGATAGTCACCGTAGTTTTCGTCACCGCTGTTCCAAACGCCGTCAGCGCCTTCGTAGTACAGCTCATTAGTTTGATTTATTAGCCCCATTTATTATGCTTTTTCTTGTTGTATCTTTTGAGATTCCATCTGGTTACCAATTTGGTACACGCTTGGGTCTTTGATTGCTATACCTGCGAGCTCTAGAATCTTGTATACAAGTTCCGTTTCTTCAGATGGATGCAGTTCGAAGTCTACTGAATTACCAGCATTGTTAACTAAACTACCGTTTATAAGTGTACCTGCCCATTCTACCGTTGCGGGTCTCTTAATATAGTTACATGTTACACCAGTTTCTAACGGTGCAGCGCCGTGCACTTTATAGCCAGTTGTATTAGCTATAAAAACAGGACGTTCGTTACTAGGTTTTGTTAACGGTGATTTATTAATGTATAAGAACTCATTTTGGTTAATGCGTTCTACTTCGTTATTATTATAAATAATAGTACCGATCCTGTACAAATTAGCAGGAGCGGTCCATAATCCTGAGCCAGCATGCGTCATAGCAGCTGTGACCTCGAAGATGTTTATTTTTTCGTTAAGGAGGTTGAGCATATCAGAGTACTCGGTATCGTTACCGTGAATACGACCGAACTGGTTGATGTCGTAAAAGTATTGCTCGAAGATATCTAGCTGCGCTTGATTGGCAAATAGATTGAACTCTTGAGGCGTAACATATCCTCTTTGTTCTTTATTGAGTATGGCTAATACCCGTTGATAAACAGTGTCTACGCTTACGCTCATAATGTTTTTGTGTTATTAAAGTGGTACGTGCAGAATTTGCACATACCACTTATGACTGTTATAGTCGTTTTTCAATTGTGTTCAACACTTCCATACCTTCATCAGTTTTGAAGTATGCAGCAAGTGCTGAATAAGGGTGTTCATCAAAAGGAACGGTCATAAGCTTACGACCAGTAGCTCCATAAGAGAACGTTCTGTTATCCCCTGATAGCTGTAGTAAACCAGCTTCAGTAGCTTTAATTCCGATGTTACGTAAATGTACATTCTCGTCATTCGCTAGCTCTATGAACAAATCAGGATTATTACGGGCAAACACAAGCAAGTCGCGTTTAAGCTCCTTAGAACTCATCTTAGATACCTCAGATCCGAATTCTGCGCGTAAGATTGCTTCAGCTTCGTCAATATCCATAGCCGTGGCCATGTTCATCGCTTCTAGCTCCATCTCAATGTTGTCTACTTCCCATTCAGCAATAGCATCAGGCATGTATTCTTTAATCTTACCTTGCAGTGTTAGCGGGTGGTACAACGAAAGGAATCTTTGTAATGCCACTTGTTCTTTAGGTACAAACAGTTTACCGCCTTCAAATATAATGCGGCCTAAAGTAGCTGTTCCTTCTTGCTCGTCTACGAAACAAGAATTTTGGTTTGTAGCATAGCGTAATTCGCGCTGGTAACCTTTTTCTTTGTCGAACCAGAGCAAAGGCTGCTTAGCCGTGTGCATTGTAGGTATTGACCAAACTATAGGAGTTTTATTACCGGTCATTTCGTACAAACGGTCTTTAGATTCCCAAATAGGTTTTTTAGGTAGTGGAGGCATTTCTGTTGGTGCTTCAAATGACACTTTTGGTGCCTCTACTGTAGTTTCTTTTTGAACCGGAGCTTTCTTAGCCACGGGTTTTTTAGCTGTCGCCATAATATAATATAATTAAATAAGGGTAATAATTACCCCCGCCACAAGGACGAGGGTAATATTAAAAATTAATGATTAAACTGTTTTCAACAATACGAAGTTGTTAGCAGCTTGAACACAAAGTGCACGCTCAGACAAGAAGTGAACGTTCATTGCATCTTCGTCACTAGTGTAGTTGCCGCCAACTGAACCAGTAACCCAAGACTTCATGCGACGATCATCAACCTCGTTAGCGCGGTAACGCACGTGCAAGAATGGACGAGCAATGTTCTTACCTAGAGTTTCATCGTAAACTGTAGAAGTACCAGCAGGAACAATTGTACCTTCGATGTCTCCAATAAGACCACGAGTAGTTGCATCATTCAAGTATTTCCAGTCAGTTTTGTAGAAGTCGTAAGAACCACGACGGAATCCAGAGAATCCTAAGTTCAACGCCATATCCTCAGAGTTGTCGAATACCCCGTAAGAAGTACCGCCGGTTCCGTAAGAATTTTGAGCAGCAAGCATGTTGTCAATCTGTAAAGACTTAGCGCGGTTCAAGAACATCATGTTCTCTTCAATTGCACCTTGCTTATCAAGTTGAGCCAACAATGCATCGAACTCATCAAGACCGTTAGCAGCGTCAAAGACTGTGCCAGTGTAAACCATACCGCGTGTTTCGATAGCTTCGAACATACCTTCAGTACCTTCTACAGTAGTAGCACCAGCTCCACCTTTCTTCTCAGCTTCAACCATTGCCATTTCCAAGTAGTCTTCGAAGCGTAGACGAGACTCGTGCTCAGACTTCAAGTACCATAAGTAACCAGAAGTACCAGCTTCAGAAGTAACTTCAATCCAACCAATTTGAGCTACGTCAGAACCAGCAACGCTGTACTTATCACGTAGGATGATTGGCTTGTTAGAGTAGCGCTCGAAAGAAGCGTCACGAGAAAGCCCGATGTTTTCAGAACCTTTAGCGTACTCAGAACCGAATACGAAAGCAGAAAGACCTGTAGCAGCAAGAGCAGACAAATCAGCAGCGCCGTAAACCTGTACTTTAACAACTGCACCAACTGCAGCGGTAGAAACACGTACTTTAGCAACGTTGTTAGCAGCGTCAGCTACAACCAATGTCATACCTACAGCCAACAAAGCAGCTTCTGCAGCATCACCGAAAGTTAAAGAAACCTCTGTAGCTGTAGCAGTCTGAGAGCTAGCGACAGATTTGAAAGCCAAGTGCAAACGACCTTGTTCTGTCCAAATAACTTGGTCAGAAGCCATAGGCATTTCTGCACTAACCATACGCAAGAAGCCGCCTACAGTACGCTTACCGTAACGCTCAACTTCTTTTTCGTAGATCTCAGGGAGATACTGTTGAGACCACTGCTTGAAAGCTGGGTCTGTAAAATTAATGTAATTTGATGCGTCCGGTGTTTTAGTAGGACGCGGAGTTAGAGGTGCTGGATACGCACCACCTGAAAAAGTTCCCATTGTTGTAAATTTTTAATGGATTATTATTTTCTAAATTTAACCTTAAGTTTAGAAGAGCTTTGTCCACTGTCAAGTGCGCGTATTTTCCACCCGTTAGATGCCGTTACTTCTTCGTGAACCCCTCTCGGGCTCATATTAACGTTCTTCGTGCGTGCCATACTATCCTTTACTGCATCAGCTTTACCTTGCTCGTAAAAGTGTTGTGCAACTTGATCAGCATTCATAGCTGTGAACAGCGATTTATGATAACCCTTAGCGTCCTTCATTTCCCCCTTTTCATTCAAGAACTTCTTGATAAAGTTGTTAATGTCACTTTGAGTTTCTTTAACCTGGCTAGTATCCTTAACTTTAAAGCGGTATTTCTTGTCTCCAACAGAATAATCGAAACCTTCGAATTTTTCGTTGAACACTCTAGCGCTTTCTTGTTTAAATTTACTAGCTTGTTGTTCAGCAACCATTGCTGCTTCTTCACTTTCTTTATTATAACGATTGAAAAACTCAACCGCTTTTTGCTGTTCTGGATTCAATTTTGAACCCATCTTAATTTCATCGTAGTATTTAGACTTTAAACCGTCTAAGTGGTTTTTCGCTTTCGCTAGTGCTTCTTTGCGCTCTAGCTTCTTCATGCGAATTTCACGCTCGTCATCGAGGTCTTCGTCGTAAGAAAACTTATCGCTTAATAAGAAGTCAATGTCTTCTTTGTCGTAATGAGAGTATACCGCCTCATAGTACTCGCGAAGTAGTTGGTCTTCATTTAACGATGCATAGTCCGTATTGAGCTTTACATAGTCTTCTAAAGAACCACCTGTCTCACTCATAAAGTCTACAACTTTTTGAATGTTTTCCGGTAATTCTACACCTGTTACAGCCGATTCAGCAATTGCTTCGGCAACCTCTTCTTGTAACTCGTCTGTTGCTTCTTCAACCTCTTCGTCTGTAATTTCTTGTAATGCAGACTCTTCTTCTTCTACTGGTTCTTCAGCCTGAACGGGCTCTTCTTCTCTGGCAGGTTCTGGAGCTGCATCTTCGACGTCTTGCTCTGTAACTCCTTCGCTAACTTCGGGTTCGTCTTGTACAGGAACCTCATCTGGGCTTTGCTCTTGAACGGCATTTGCGCTAAAGTCTAGTTTAACAGTACCATCATCATCGATGCTAGTAACTGGCATATTTTCTTCACTCATGATAAGATATTATATAATTATATGTAGTTATTATTACTTAGGTTCAAAGGTACCTAAACCGAAACCACCGCCAAGTATATCATTTCCAGAGGATTCGAAATTCTTTGGTGCGGAATCGTTCTTTCTTTGGTCAATCAACTCGCTTTGTTGTGTGGCTTGCATTTTGGTTCTTTCGTCTTTGCGGTCTTCTTTTTGCGCTTCTTTGGTCTTCTGTCCCTCTACTTCTATACCTTTAAGTTGCATGTTGTACTGGAACTCAAGAGCCATAAGCTGTTTCTTAAGCTCAACCTCTTGTTGCATTTTCTGCTGGTCAAGCTGTGCTTTCATCTGCTCGAGCTGCGCTTTGGTTTGGAACAACGCTTGGTCTTTCTGTACCTCAGCTTGTGCTGCTACTTGTTGTGCTTGCGCATTTGCTTGTGCCTGTGCTTGGATGTTCTGCTGTTGCATCATCTGATCGCGCTCAAGCTTCTTCTTACGGCGTAGCTTTAACAATTGGTTAGCTAGCTTTAAGTTCTTAACTTCACGAATATCAATAGCATCCTCTAAATCAATCAACCCAGCAGATAGTGCAGTTTGAATGTTGTTTTCCAGCATGCCCTTCTCTTCGTCATCTGGTGACAACTCAAGCATAATACCGAAGTCGTGCAAATGCAGGTCTTTAAGTTCATCTAATGTAGCGACGTTAAATCCACCAATCTTTTGTATGAATGCATCACGTGCTGGACTGTACTCTAGTATATCAGATATTCTAAGTGATAGACCTTCTGCTACATCAGCTGTTAAAAACAATCCTGCATCTAAGATGTGGCGTGTAGCTGTGTTTGAATTTGCAGCTGCCATCTTCTGTACACCAACTAATGCTCTTGAATCGGGTGTTGAACCGTCGCGAGCTTCATTAAGCCCTGTAACGTCACGAATCATCTGCAAGTAGTAATTATACGTCTGGATTAAAGTTTGTAGCTTCTGGCCGCCCGCACCCGTCTGTAGCGGCTGAATAGGTACTTTACCAGGGTTCATATCACCCTCTTGCGTAAATGACCTACCAATAACAGAACCTGTTTGGAAGAACATGTTTAATGCTTCTTGCGGGTTGTAGTTTGTGCCATTACCTAAATCAATTTCAGCAAGACCATCAGCATCCATATAAACGCCGTCCGGCATCATCTTTGCTAATACTTGCTGCATCTTTAAGTGTGTAAGCTGAACCATATCCGCAAAGCCAGTACAACGGCTTACAATAGATTCAATACGACCTCTGTACATTCTTGGCGCTACAATACTGTAATTCATCTTTACTTTATTGTAATCACTCTTAGGGCGCATCATGTTTTCAGCGATGCCCCATTCAAGCAGTATGCTTGTCCCCAACACCATTGCGCCTTCGTAAAGCACCTCTAGCGAACGCGATGCTTTAGCAAACCCTTCAGCATCAGCAGGTGGGTTAAACTGGTCGTCACGTAGTATCACCTTTTCAGAACCTGTAGCTGTCTCTTTAATCTTGTACACTTCGTTCATGTACGTCTTATAATTAAAGTACAATACCTGCACGGTGTTTGAATCGTAGTAGTCGTCGTTAATACTAGTTCTACTCCAACCAGCGCTTTGGTTCTGAGAGCCGCTGCCCTTTATCTTGTCTAAATCTTCTTGTGTCAGCAATGGGTATTGCTTCTTAACTTCGCTTATAGGTATGGTCTTTACTTCACCAACATAATAAATATCTTCGAAGTACGGTGACTCTGTATAAGAATACACTAGATTAGCAGGGTCAACATAATCAACTAAAACACCTTCTGATTCAGAGAAAGTGTTTTTAACAGCGCCAATACCAATGGTTGTTAAATCGTGGTATACGCGTCTTTTGATTAAATCGTATTTGTTACCGTCTAATAATGTATTTATCGCAACCTCTTCAGCAATTTCAATACCTTGCTTGTAGCTAAGCTGCATGTGTAACTCAAGCTCTTCTTTAGATTCAGGTAACGCTGCAGGATCGTTTTCGTACAAGTTAATACCGAATGCTTCAGCTGCATAGTCGTTAAGCTCTTTGGTTTGCATGTCTCTAATAATAGAGTCCATATACGCAGTGCGCTTTTCAACACCGTAAGGGTCTTGCGAGTAAGCTTTAATATCAAACGCTCTGTCTGCAATACCGTTTACAACAATATCAACAAATTTAGAAAGAATAGGTACCGGCTTCCAATCAAGGTTGAGGTAAGATAAATCACCGTTTATAGAAAGCTCGTCTTTGTATTTTTGTATAGGCTGTTCACCACGTGCGTATAACCGTAAACCGTGAAAGCTGTCTTGATTGCTGCGGAATCTTGTGCCTCCTTGGTTGCCATCGAACCACTCGTTTTGAATAGCCCGACCTACCTGCAAGCCGTAATCAGGGGACATTTTCTCCTGGTCACTAGCCACTTGGCTCGGAAAAAAGTTACTTGCAACTGAGTTAGCCATATTGTTATTTTATTATTTTTGAAGTGTTACCGTCTTGACTGTATTTAGCAATCCTTAGGTTTAGTTTTGTTTTTTGTTGTTCTCCGATCGGTCGATATAAGTCTTTATGACAAGCCATAATTGCGAGACCTGAGCTGATAGAAGCATCGTGCTTTGTACGATTGTTTATATCAAACTTAGACCAGTCATTAAGTGTATCGTTAAAATACATTGCGCCGTACTCGCCTTCACTAAGCATACCAACGTGTTCGT
>Ga0209199_1002009_pt1 | contig 22792 bp, 25 predicted proteins | sample COGITO_mtgs_1105_7_FD_184805 | JGI IMG/M metagenome (GOLD analysis project Ga0209199, IMG submission 184805) | Pelagic marine microbial communities from North Sea - COGITO_mtgs_110523 (SPAdes) (version 2) | ecosystem: Environmental > Aquatic > Marine > Epipelagic ...
AATTAAATATCCTGATAAAAAAGAGGTTATAAAAAAAAAAGAAGAAAATGAACTAAAATTTATACAAAAAGATTTAAATATACTGAAACAGACCAATAATGATATTGATGTAATCAAAGGTATTGATTTAATTCATAAAGATAAATTGAAAAAAGATAAAAAAGAAAAAAATAAAGATATAGATTTATTATTAGAAAAATATATAAATGATACAAAGAGTTAAAAATAAATAAATAACTTAAAAATATTAATATATATAATAATATAATAATAATATTATGAAGGTTAAAAAGAGAAGTGGTGTTTTAGAAGAAATATCCTTCGATAAAATACAAAAAAGGTTGAGTGCTCTTTGTAATATAAAACCAGAATTAATAAATACAGATATATCAATCGTGTCACAAAAGGTTTGTTCGGGTATTTATGATGGAATCACTACAAAAGAACTTGATATATTATCTTCTGAAATCTCAATATCTTTATCTAGTATAGATCCTGACTATGGATTATTAGCTGGTAGAATTGTTATTTCTAATCATCATAAAAATACTAATATGAATTTTTTAGAAAATACTAATATTTTAAAACACAATGAAATAATAAATAAAGATTATTATGATAATGTATTAAAAAATATTGATATAATTAATGAAAATATAAACTATGATAATGATTATAAATATGATTTTTTTGGATTTAAAACATTAGAAAGAGCCTATTTATTAAAAGTTAATGACATCATAATTGAAAATCCACAGGATATGTTAATGAGAGTTTCATTGAGTATCCATAGAACGGATATTTTATTAGCAATGAAATGTTATAATATGATGTCTAATCATGATTTCACGCATGCTACTCCAACATTATTTAACGCGGGGACAAATAAAGAGCAGTTTTCGAGTTGTTTTTTATTATCAATGCAAGATGATTCAGTTGTTGGGATATACGATACATTAAAAGATTGTGCGATTATTTCACAAAATTCGGGTGGAATAGGTCTTCATATTCATAATGTGAGACCCGATGGATCTAAAATAAAAGGAACAAATGGGACTTCTAATGGTATAGTTCCAATGTTACGAGTATTTAATGATACAGCAAGATATATTGATCAGGGTGGTGGAAAACGAAATGGTTCATTTGCTATATATTTAGAACCTTGGCATGCTGATATTTTTGAATTTTTGGAACTAAAAAAGAATCATGGTAATGAATTAGAAAAAGCACGAGATTTATTTTATGCTCTATGGATTCCTGATTTATTTATGAATAAGGTTAGTAATGATGAAGAGTGGTGTTTATTTTCTCCAAATGATTCACCTGGTTTAGCCGACGTATATGGTGAAGAATTTAATATTCTATATAATCAATATGAAAAAGATCAAAATTATGTTAAAAAGATTAAAGCAAGAGATTTATGGTATAGTATATTAACATGTCAAATTGAAACAGGCAATCCATATATGTTGTATAAAGATAGTTGTAATCAAAAATCCAATCAAAAAAATTTAGGAACAATTAAATCTTCTAATTTATGTACTGAAATCGTAGAATATTCCAGTCCTGAAGAAACAGCAGTTTGTAATTTGGCTTCCATATCTTTAAAAAGTTGTTTAACTTATAAAAATATTGAAGAAACATTTATAATTTATTCAAAACCTAATTGTGTTTATTGTACAATGGCTGAAAATTTATGCAAACGATTAAAATTAAATTATGTTAAAAAAGGTAGTGAAGAACTATTACTATCCAATGAAAAACCATATGGTGTTACATTCCCTAAAATATTTACAATAAATAATGATTTTATTGGTGGATATATGGAATTCGAAGCTTATACTTGTCCTGAAATAGATTATGATAAATTAAAAGAAATTTCAAAAATATTAACTATAAATTTAAATAATACGATTGATTATAACCGTTATCCGACGGCAAAGACTAAATTATCTAATATGAGACATAGACCTATTGGTATTGGAGTTCAAGGGTTAGCTAATATATTCTTTGAACTTAAACTACCTTTTACATCTGATAAAGCAAAAGAAATAAATAAACGTATTTTTGAGACAATATATTATGGAGCATTAGAGCAATCTATGGAACTTGCTCGTGATCGAAATATATTATTTCAAGAATTAAAAAAGTTAAATAGTGATTTTAGCATAGATCCAAATCATAGAGACATTAGAATTCAAGAAATACGATCATCATTATCATTGAATGTTGATGAAGAATCTATGGAAGAATATTTAGGATGTTATTCGAGTTATGTGGGTTCTCCTATATATAATGGAGAATATCAATTTGATATGTGGGGTATTTCGGTATCAAATGATTTACACGATTGGGATACATTAAAAGAAAACATTAAAAAGTATGGTATTAGAAATAGTTTATTATGTGCCCCAATGCCCACTGCATCAACATCCCAAATTTTAAATAATTATGAATGTTTCGAACCCATTCTAACTAATATTTATAGTAGGAGAGTTCTAGCGGGAGATTATATTGTCATTAATAATTACATGGTAAATGATTTAAAATTATTAAATATATGGTCTATTGATTTAAAAGATAGTATTATTTCCAATGAAGGTTCTATTGGACATCTTGATATCCCTAATTTTATGAAAGAAAGATATAAGACTTCTTGGGAAATTAAACAAAAAGACTTAATAGATATGTCTTGTGATAGAGGAGCATTTATTTGTCAATCACAAAGTTTAAATTTATTTCAAGAAAGTCCAACCTTTCAAAAATTAACAGCTATGCATATGTATTCTTGGAAAAAAGGAGTTAAAACAGGTTTGTATTATTTAAGGACTAGACCTTCCTGTAAACCTATTCAATTTACTGTTTCGACAGATATATGCGAATCTTGTTCAGGATAAACATAATTTAAAGGAATTATATATATATATATATATAATGTCGTGTATAGACCCTAAAATTTTAAATGATATCATGAATTCAGATACATTTAAAAAAAAATATGATATATATATTCAGAAAAATAATGATTTATTAAAAATTCTACTTTTTCTAGATACTATTAAATTAAATAAAGATTATTATAAATTAAATATAGTTCATAATATAGATGAATTAAAAACAAAAAATATAAATGGATTTTTAAATAAATTAACACACATAAATATTGATGATATATATAGTAGTATTCTAGAACAAATAGAAAAAGATAATGTTTTATTAAACTTGACGATTAGTATCATAATTGAAAAATGTATTCTTCAAAAAACATATTCGCAATATTATATTGATATATTAGAAAAATTAAATAGTAAATATAATATTGATACTCAAATATATACTATTATTAAATCATATGATATAATGTTTAATGAAAATATAACAGAAGATATTATAGATGATATATATAAAAAACAATATTTATTATTATGTGAAAAAAACAAACGATTAGATAATTTTATAGGTTATTGTGAAACTATTTATAAGTTAGAAAAAAATAAATTAATAAAAGATAAATATGATCAAATGATTCTAGATATCATAATTAATATTCAAAAAAGTATTATAGAAGACAAAACAGATGATATATATAAATATATTATATGTTTGCACAATATATATTATATAGAAGAAAAAAAATGTCCTGAAAATATAAAATTAGAATTAAATAGTATTAAAACAAATATTAAAGATAAAAAAATATTATTTAAAATAATGGATATAGTAGAATTATAGATGAATCATTTGGGTTATTGTGAATTAAATCCAGATACAGGTTATGGTATATCTTGTCAATCCAATTTATATAGCGAAACAAGTAATATATTAAATCATAATAGCAATATTGAAAATTCTATTGTGAAAATAAAAGATGAAATAGTTGAAGAATTAAATAAAGAATTTCAATTTGAGGTTGAAGAATTACCCGAAGTAGAAACAATAAAGAATTTAATTCAATCATTTAATAAAGTTAAAAGTGAATTTATAGATATCAATGATAAATTGATAAAAGAATCTGAAAAAACTAAAAAAGATTTAGAATTATTAAATTCAAATATCAAATATATTAATGGTTTGACAGATGAATATGATAATGAAACAGAACATGATGGTTTAAATGATGATATAAAAAAAAAAATAGAAACTTTATCTGAAACTATTAAAAATAATAATAAATTGAAAGAAACGAGAGATCAATATACAAGTGTTCGTAAAGAAATGATTCGTTATTTAAGTTTAATTAAAGTATTAAATAATTTTAATACGGGTTCAACGTGTTCTTTATGTTTAACTAATAATGTGACAAATTATTTTGATCCTTGTGGTCATACTTCGTGTCATGATTGTATTCAAAAAATGAGAATATCTTATGGTAAAACAAGTTGTCCCTTTTGTAAAAATAAAATTAATATGGATAAACCTTTATATTTCATTTAACATTCATTTAATAAAAACATTCCAAACATTGCTCCTTTTTTTAAACCTATAAAGAATCCAGATTTATGAGCTCCCTCCCACATTTTAATATTACGACTTGATTTACTTTTAAACAAGTCTTTATAAGGTTTTAATGATAATTTATTATTTATCACGATCATTTTATCATATAAATCATCTTCTGACATATCATCATTTGATAATTTTTCATTCATTTGCATTGTATTATAAAGTTCCTTTTTATCTATTCTATGTAAAGTAGCAGTTTCTGATTTATTCGATTTAATACCATCTGGGAATTGTTTCATTAATCTTTCACACACATTCATAAGTTTTTTTTGAGGGTTATCACTTAATTTCACATTTTTAATATTATTAGTTGATAAAAATATTTTTGTAGCCTCTTCAGAATCAAAACCTTTAACTTCATGGACATTGCAGAAAATTTCCATATCAAATAGATGATCTTCTTTCATAATGTCTAATATAGCAGAATATCTATGTTGACCATTTACAATGGCTAAATTATCATCACATTTAATAATATCAAAATATCCTTCCAATAATCTTTTTTTAAGAATAATTTCTTTTAATTTAAGTTTGTGATTTTCATCAATAGGTCTATTATAATCCCAAGGTGATAAATTTGGGAATAAAGTTCTACAAGAAGAAGCATATATTTTAACTTTATCTTGTCTCTTATATAATTTTTTTCCGAGAAATATATGTTGTTTGAAACCAGTTTCTTTAAAAGTATGTAAACGATCATATTTTTTTTCTAATTCATTTTTTTCGTATTTTAATTGATTGTTTGTGATTAATAAATCTTCATTATCTTTTTCAAGAATTAAATTATCTTTTTCAAGATTTATATATTTTTGAGTATTATTAAAAAACATATTTAATTTATTTAATTTTATAAAATTATATTTAAATATCAAATTATATTTAGTAAAATTAATATGTATTATATATATATATATATAATGGATTTACAAAAATATTTAAATAATATGGATCATATAGATGTTTTACTAATAATAGCAGTTATTGTACTATTATATGTAGCTTTATCTGGAAACTTTGAATATTATTCTGCTTCAGAAGAACTAAATAATGAATCGTATGCCCCCGTTAAGTATAAGGAGGAAGGACACGGTGAAGGTTTATATAAATTTAAACCTTTAGAGGTTGATAAAATATTAACTCAGGAAAAAGGAGATGCTTTACCTTGTTCGGGTGGAGATGAACCCCCATGCGAATATGATAATCCGAATGATGTTGGAATTGCCCCCGTAGATTATGATAATAAAAATAATATATCTTCAGAAAATAAACCTTTTGGTGTAGTTGGTATTATGGATCAAACGGATAATATGGGTATAAATATTCAAGATATGGACAAACCACTTTCTGCCCCAGGTATGAGTGTGTTTAATTCCTCGTATGGTAGTATTGGAGATACACCACCTCAAAATATAATGAACTCTATGCGAGAACAACAACTTCAAATGGATACTTTAAATTTATTACAACACGATGTCCATGATGATCAAGAAACATTAATAAATCAAGACCAAAGTAACGGATTCTTTGCCCATGTAGGAGAAGAACTACATCATCTTGGTCAAGATGTTACAAGTGGTTTAGGTTTTAAAGGTGTAGATTCTAAAAAACCATCTGATAAACCATCGGGGGATAGTGTTAAAGTAAGTCTAGTCCATGCTGAATGGTGTGGATACTGTAAAAAAGCATTACCCGAATGGAATAAAGTTAAAGGGGATCATCACGGTAAAGATATAAATGGATTTAAAATGCATATGGAAGATTTTGAAGAAAAAAAAGATGCGCATTTGATAGGTAAAGGTAAGAAATTTGAAGTCGATGGTTTCCCCACATTCTTTTTAACACAAGTAAAAGACGGCGTTGAACAGCAACCGGTTACATTTAATGCTATTACATATGATACTATTTTAGATAAAATTAAAGAATTAACTGGTAAATTATAATTATTAATATTTAATAACACTAAATTTTTCTTTATTTTTTTTCACATACTCGTCGTTTGTTGTATTATTAGAATAATTTTCCTCTGAATATTTCCAAAATTGTGGAGCCCCTATTCTAAAATTAGCATGGGGTTCAGCTTTATACCAAAATACTTGATCAACAAGTTTATTACTTTTAGCATTATTATTTATAACCAAGCATTCGTAATTTTCGGTACATTGATCCATGACTTGACAAAACATTTCAAAACTTGGAAACATTCCAGCATAATGTTCAAATAACCTTTTTCTATTTGATACATAATTTTCTCTCAATATAAATACATAATCTATATTTGTTCGTAAATTGGGTGGAATACCTAAAGCATATTGCATCGTTAAAATAAATAATAATTTATAGTGTCTACCATTCATAAATACTGATCTGACATCAGGATTTTTTATCCACGTATTATCGTATAAGCAATCATCTAAAATTAAAAATGCTCTAGGATCAATATTTTTATTAGTTTTCATTTTTTCTATGGCTAATTTTTGTCTTTTTAAAATATTAGATATAATTTCAGCTTTATATTCACCATGTATAAATACTTTGGGTACAATACTACTATAAAATTCATTTGCGGCTTCAGTGCCAGAGATAACTTGACCTACCGGAATAGAATTGTGGTGGAATAATAAATCTCTAACTAAAAATGATTTTCCCGTATCTCGTTTACCTATAAATACAACAACCTTATCGTGTTTTATTTCATTGATATCAAACTTTTTTAAACTTATTTCAGTCATATTTATTATATATATATATTATTAAAATATAATATTAACATGATCCATATTAGTTTAATAATTTATAATTTACTATTAGATATAATAAATGTATATTCAATATTATAATTGGAAAAATAAATCTTATGAATTATTTAATAGTTGTAAAGAACACTTAAATATAACAAATTGTCAATTTTTTTATCCCATATTTTCTTTATTTTTTAATATCAATAATAATGTAAATTCCCATAAGAATATAGATTTAAAGAGGAAATATATAGTAAAGAAAATTATAGACATTGAAGAATTATTTGAATATAATTCAAATATGAATGTGAAAGCAAATATTTATGATATATATAATAAAACTGAAGACATTAAAAATGTATTTATAAAACAAATATCAATTTTGGATACGACACATATTATATTAAATCATTATAATTTATTATGTAAAAGAAATATATTATTACCTTCTAATTATAATTATATCACTAATAATAAAATAAATAATTTAGATAATAGTTGTTATATTGATTGTTTTTTTTCATATATTGTAGGTTTAATAAACGAAAAAAATAAAATACCAACATTCCCTGAATATTATGGTTCAGTTATTGGTATAGGTAATCATTGTATAGATATAAGTGATGATATAGATGATTTAGAAACTTATGAAGCATTTAATAAAGGTTTAAATAAAATATATGAAATTAATGTTTATACAAATGATTCTATTAAATGTGATATGACTGAAGATGATTATAAAGAATCAGAAGTATTGGTAGAATCAGAATCTGAAGAATTGGTAGAATCAGAATCTGAAGAATTGGTAGAATCAGAATCTGAAGAATTGGTAGAATCAGAATCTGAAGAAGAAGATGATTATATCATTAAATTTAAAAATATCCCCGTTATGTCTTTATTTATAGAAAAATTAGATGGTACTTTAGAAGATATCATACAAAATAAAGATTTTACTATTGATATCATGATATCTTGCTTTTTTCAAATAACTTTTGGGTTAGCTTATCTACAAAAACATTATTTATTCTTACATAATGATTTACATGTTAATAATATTATGTTTAAAGAAACCAATGAAGAATATTTATATTACCAACATGAAAATAAATATTTTAAAGTCCCCACGTATGGTAAAATATTTAAAATAATTGATTATGGTAGATGTATCTTTACATTTAAAGGTAGACTATATTTAAATGATGCTTTTTCTAAATATGGTGAGGCAGATTCGCAATATAATTATCCAAATTCTAATATTAAAGAAGATAATAAACCATTTAATCCAAATTATAGTTTTGATATGTGTCGTTTATCAACAACTATTTATGATGAATTTCAAGAAATTAATATTGAAAAATGTGATACATATGTAAAATTTATGGAACTTATACAAAATATTTTAATAGATAAAGATAATCAAGAAATATATGATGGAAGTGATAATACGTTTCAATTATATATTGATATAACAAATAAAGCAATTAATGGTATTCCTGCTGATATATTAAATAGAGATATATTTGATATATATTTAGAAGAAAAAAAAGATAATTTAATTTATTTTAATTTGGATTAATATATTATAATAATTATATGAAAGAACTATTATTTTTATTAATATTCATTTTCGTTTTATATTTACTAATGAAACCACAAGTTCTAAATAGTAATACTCCTGAATTTAGTGATAATAGAATAAAAGTATGGACTTATGTTCCCCAAGAATCAAATAAATATAGAAATAATTTAAGATATCCATATAATAATTATGATTATGCTCCAACATACATTAAATTAACTATTAAATCCTTAGTTGACAATTTGGATAGTAATTTATTTAATATACAAGTGTTAGATAAAGATAATATTCATAGTTATTTACCCGATTTCCCTTTAAATTTAAATAATGAAAATAGATACAGAGATAAAGACATTATGGATTTATTAGGTGGTATGTTATTATATAAATATGGTGGATTATGGTTATACCCTGGAACTGTTACTTTAAAAAGAAACTATAATGATTTATATCTCGATTTAATAAATAGAGATATGGTGACATTTGGATCAACAAATGCTTTTGCTTGTGATGATCGTATGCCTAATAATTATATAATTGGTTCTAAACCAAATAATCCTGTAATTAAGCAATATATTAAAAGAATATCAGACTTAATGATGGGTAAAATTGAAGCTCTTCACAAACATGTTGATATAGACTTTAATCCATTGGGTGAATCAATTGAATTATTTAATGTGAAACATAAGCATTATTGTTGTTTATCAGATGGAACATATAATATACATGGTCGCAAATTAAATATGGAAGATTATTTGGGGAAAACACCTATGAATTATTCTAAAAAATTAATGTTTATATCATTCCCCTATGATCAATTAGATATTGAAACAGATTATAGATGGTTTAAATTCTCTACAATGGAAGATTTAAATGGTTCTAATATTAATGTAATTAAATATTTATAATTATTTAAATAAATACATATAATACTTAATATAAAATATAATGAAAGTAAATATTCTTAAAATAACTACATTAGGGATAGTTAAAGAAATTTCTATTCAAAATGATATTAAACATTTTAATACATTACTAAGTCGGGATATAAACATACATTTACTTTATTGGTGGTTATCAGATGGAGATAAATATGAAGCCCATGGAAATATAGAACAAGAAGAATGTATTCAAAAAAATATTCATAAATTACCTATAAATGGTTTATCAGATTTATTGGAAGAAAATTCAAATAGTATTCATATATATGGTAATATATATATTATTAAATTTAATAACAATAATATTATAAATATAACTACATCTGATTATGGTGAATTTTATAATATATTATCTTTAGAAGATGAATGTTCTCATTCGGATAATGAAATTGAATTATACGAGGAAGAATTACTTGAAGATACATATAAAAATAATGATTATTTAGAAGAAGATATACCTGATAAATATTTACTAAATAATGAATTGGAATTGGATATAGATCAAAATTTATATTTAAAAATTTGAAAGTATATAATATAATAAATCAATAATAATAATATGTTTTCAAGTTTAAATGATGAAATTAGAGATAAATCTGTAAAAAAAATAAATATATATATTAAAAATGAATATATATCAAGATGTATTGAAAGAGATATATATAATACAACAATAAATATTTGCAAAGAAAAAAATATTAAAAGGTATTGGAATAATCATATTTTCAAAAATTTATATTTAAACAAATGTGTTTCCATATATTCAAATATTAATCCAGATACTTATATTCAAAATAAAACATTTTTAAATAGAATTATCAATAAAAAAATTGATTATAATCATATTTCATCTTTACATATTACAGATATATTTCCAGAGGCTTGGAAAGACTTAATAAATAAAAAAATTAAAATTGATAAATTAAAATATGAAAATAAAACTGAAGCCATGACATCTTTATTTAAATGTAGACGTTGTGGAAGTAAAGAATGCTCTTATTATGAAGTTCAAACAAGGTCTGCCGACGAACCCATGACACAATTTATTACTTGTATTAAATGTAATAATAGATGGAAAGAATAATTAATAACTAAAAGTAAAACCACCTTTATCATTATCCAATGTATATTTAATATTTTCTATTTTTTTCTGTCTATTTTCTGATAAATGAGTTCTAATTTCGGCTCCAATACCTTCAGGTGAGTTTATATTTTGGATACATTTATCTTCATTACATTCAACGGCAACATACGGGGGGAATACTGAATAATCACTACATTCACCACACCCCGCAATTTCATTTACAATTTTTGTATTATTATCTAAAATTTTTTGACCATTTTGGGTTAAAAAATTTCTATATTCAAAACTAGTCATTCCTAGTGATTGGGCGTTCATTATACAGGATGATTTATAATCTGTAAATAATCGTCCATCTTGCATTTTAGCTGGGAAATCCATATAGTAATTATCGGAAGCTCTACCATCAACCATATATATATATATATAATAAACATATTTATTTTTATATTTATTCAAATAAATGTTTTGTTTGAATATTATTTTTTATAATCCGCCCAATAATTATTTGTTTATTACCCGAATGAGAAATATTATTTCCTTTCAATAAATTTCTTAATATATCTAATTTAATCTTATTTAAATCTTCACTTGATTGTTTATTAAAACCTGCTGTATTAATCTCTTCTACTTCTTCTTCTACAACTTCTTCTTCTTCTTCTTCAACTTCTTCTTCAACTTCTTCTTCTTCAACTTCTTCTTCAACTTCTTCTTCTTCAACTTCTTCTTCTTCAACTTCTTCTTCTTCCTCGCTTTCTATATCTTGTATTCTTGTATCTACTATACCTTTTATTATATCGGGGTCAGTTATACTTTTATCTACCTGTTCTATTTTGGGACAATCCACCTTAGAATTACTATTATTTTCTATTTTAATTTTTGTTTGTTTAGATTGTTTATTAGATTCCATGTATTTCTGAACTTTAATATTATTATTATAATCTATGGTTGAACAATTTACACAATATTTATTATGGTATTTTAAAGAACTTGATGGTGAAGCTTCCTTGCGATTACAAATTATACACATTTTTTTAATATTATTTTGATTATTTATTATTTTATTATTCGTATCGGTGGTTGTAAGAGGTATTTTATTATTTTTACCTTTATTTGTTTCATTTAATGTATTTTCCAATATAGTTAATTTAGATTTAATATTTTTAATTTCAAGGTATCCCAAACCTAAGCAAGAGACAACAATTATACATAATAATATGATTACGATATTTTTGCTACTTAAGAATTCCATTATTATTATTTATATATTAATAATGTTACATTTAAACACATATTTTTTTTATTGTAATTATATTATATGTATACCGAATCAAATAATAGTTTAAATAATTATATAATGTATATTATATTATTTATAATCATTATTATATTATGTGTTTTTATATATAACCTTCATTCTAAAAATAATAAATTAAATCGTAAATTAAAAGATAAAATGGATAAAAATATCAATTTAAGTTGCCCTGATATTAAATGTCCAAAAGTCCCTAAATGTCCTGAATGTCCCGCTTGTCCCGAATGTCCCAAACCTGAATGTCCAGACCCCGAATGCCCTAGTGCGGAAGATATAATGGATACTATATTTCCGGGTAGAGGTATTGATTTAGCTGGCGGTAACTTTGTTTATTTAGATCAATTTCAAAACATTGAAGATTTAAATAATGGAGCAGATATTTTAAATAAAGCGGTTAACACTGTCGATTCAAAATACTTATTAAATAAACAAGATATACAAATGGAAAAAATCAAAGAAAAATTAAGAAAATATGCTGATGATATAAATGATGATAGTCCATCTTCAACAACAGATCCATCTTCAACAACAGATCCATCTTCAACAACAGATCCATCTTCAACAACAGATCCATCTTCAACAACTACACCTGATTCTTCAAATGACCCCGATGATCCCGATGGTCCCGATTCTTCAGGTGATCTATAGATATTTATATATATGAATATCAGTAAATAATTTAGCATAGTCTATCATTTCTTTTTTACACGAATGTTCTATTTGAAAATTAGCAAATGAAATATCTTTTATACAGGGTATTATTATTTCATATTTAGAATTATTTGTATCTTGTTTAACCATTATATACATTAGATTATTTATATAATTAAAAATACTTTCGTCTTCTTCGTGTTTAATTGTGTTACAAATTTTAATACAAATATTATTTTTATATTTTTCATCTTTTATTTCTGGTGTATGTCCTGTTATACCCCCATCTATATATAATTTATCATTATATTTAATAGGTTTAAAAAATATAGGTATACAGCATGACATACTTATAGCTTTAATGACAGATAAATCTGGATTATTTATATATGATAAATATTCAGTTTTATTATCTGTATAATTATAAACTTTCACTATATATTCTTTATTCGTTTTTTCATATAATTCATTAAATGTAATATCTCTTACATTAAATTTATGATAAATTAATAAACTATAAAAATTCTCAATATTATCAATATTAAATAATCCATTATCACTAAATATATCTATTAAATCATCGTAATTTATAAATTTATCCATATCCAACCCATCTGTTATTTTATAAATAAAATCGATTGAATAATCTAATAATATACATAAACCAAATATACATCCACTGGAACAACATATAATATGTTTTAATGTTTTTGAATTTATAATATTATGTTCTAATAATGCCATATATACGCCTATATAATATATACCTTTAATACCTGCCGCCGATAATATTAATGTATCCATTTATAAATAATGTTATTATTTTATTATTATATTATTATATTATTATATAGTAAATGTCAACTATTAATATAAATCAATTATATAATAGTGTTTTGGAAAAAAAAGTGATTAAATATAAAACATATGATAGTGTATTAGAGAAATGTCATCAAAGAATTAAAAGGCATGCTGAAAATTTAAAATTATCTTGTATTTATACGGTACCTAAATTTATAATTGGTACTCCCTTATATAACTTTGAAGAATTAAAGCAATATATTAAAAATTCATTGATAAAATCGGGATTTAAAATTAAACAAATAACATTGGAGGCCATTTATATTTCTTGGGATTTAAAACAAAAAAATAAATCAATAGTAAAGAAAAAAGATACACGGTTTAGAAATATCCAAGATTATAATCCCACTGGTAAATTTATAAATAATAATAATACAATGGCTATGCAGAATATAAATAATAAATTACATTTAATTAAATATTAAGTAGTTTATTTATATCATGTTTAAATATATTGTTTTTTCTATATAATTTAAGATCACTATTGATGTTTTGAGTATTTTCAACTTTATTATCATTTTTTGAAAATATATGATTTATATGAATACAATTTGATAATTCAATATTATAATTATCCCGAGAATTAATATATTCTTCATGAGATAATTCGCCCCCATAACTTTGAAGAGTAAATTTACTTGGAGGTAATATTATAATATTTTCACTATTATTTATTTTATTACGTAATTGTATATTTGATTTTATATTATAATAATAAGAATCGCAATAATTATCATATGCATACCTTAGAGCACAACTATTACAACAAAAATCTCCATATGTGTAAAATATTTCATTAATATATTTTATGGGCATTCCATATATCATATTATTTAATTTATGAGAACAATTCCAGCATATTTCACTAGCATTTGATTTATTATTTATAGATATATCTTGATAATCGATGACTTTATTATACCCCGACAATGGAGAACTGGTTTTATCTTCATTAATATTCAACTTAACAGTTATATCTTCATTGTAATTTCCATCGAATACGGGGTTATCATTTATAATTATATTATTTTTAGGTTTGCGACCTCTTTTTTTAGGTATATCTACATCTTTTTCTTTATTTTTAGGTTTTCTACCTCTTTTTTTCTTAAGTTCCAAACCTTTTTCAGATACATCCATTATATTATTATTATATTTATATAAGTTTAAATATAATTAAGTTTATATATTATTAATTATATTTAAAACTTATCTTATATTTAAATGAATTTATCATTGTGGTATTTACAAAATAAATATTTATTACAAACATGTTTTTATATTTTATATAGATGGATTCTAGATAATTCTGAAATAAAATTAATAACCGATGAAGGTGAGTTTTTTAATAGTTTTATTAACATGGTTTATTATGAATATTATAATAATAATGTACTTATTGTTAATGAAACAGATGAACAATCAACTGAATATTTTGAATTAAAATATACATCTGATATAACTGACATGTTTATAGAATTTAAAAATATATCAAATAATTGTTGTTCTAATATATTTTTCAATAAATGGAATACATCTGATAATATCCTTAATTTAATAACCAATAATATATCTGATATTAATATTTATAATGATATAGATAATGATGATATAGAATACTTTAATAATACCAACTACTAGTTACAACATTTCCTCCAGAATTATAACTAACTTTTTGTAAATAATCATATTCACCTTCATAAGACCTTGTATGGGGATTAGAACCAGGTGAATCCAATGGAACATTGGGTTGAGAATATGCTGAATTATTATTTGCTAAATAATTATTCCCTGTAGATATTTTAACACCATGTTCATCCCAATCATTACCGTGATTATCTCCAAAATCTGGACTATAAATTTGAGGTATTTCAGGGGGGACATAATATTTTGTTAAATCTCCTATATTAAATTTATATATTGTATCTAATTTAGATATATAATGACCATAATCTAATGGTGGGGAATCATAGCCTATTATATTATAATATTTTCTATAATAACCATCTACGATTTGTTTCATATTATTTTTGATTTGATTTCTATTTTCTAAATATCCGGTATTTGTCATAGTATAATCATATCGATTTATAATATTATCATTAGAAGCAAAATCTTCACCTATATAATTTAAATATATATCATTTTTTATAATTACAAAATCTATTAATATACGTATTTCATAAAAATTTTTAATATCATATATAAAACAATTAACTATATATCTTTGATTTCCATTTCCGTCTACTTGTTGATATAATTCAACTATATCTTTTAAATAATAATCTACACCATTCTTTATTCTTTTAGTTTTTCTTATTATATTATTTATTAAATATTTTATAAAATATAATAATTTTTCATCAATTGTTGATTTAGTATACATCCTTTCTATTCCCGATGAAATCAATTCTATTTTATTTTTTTGAGATATTTTCTTAAATAAATGATGCATTTTATTATTTGGTTTTACAAAATTACTTCTCATATGTAAATCATTAAAATCATCACTTTGTTCGTAATTTGTTTCATGTGAATTATCATTATTTTCAGACCCCATCATATTCAAGACATATCTATCGGTTGTATTTTTATTTTTACTATAAAAAAATAATAATATAAGAACACCCAACATTATTATAAGAATATTATCCATATATATATATAGTATTATATTTATTTATCTTCAAATTCTTTTAATTTATCATTAAGAATATTTAAAATAAATTTATAAGCTTCTTTACATTGTTCCATATTTCTTCCACCTGTTATTATAATTTTACCACTATTAAATACAGCAATTGTTACTTTTTTACAACAATCATCTTTACCTTTACCATTACAAACACTTTCACAATTACAAATACCATTATTTTTCCCAGTCTTATAATAATATTTAATATTTACACCTGGATATATACAAGGTTCAAAAGATGTATATATATCTATACTTATTAAATAACGATTTAGTTTTTCACGATTTATTTTAAATCCTATATCAAAATCTGTATTAATCATTGCTATATAATATTCCAATAATTTCAGAGGTTCTTTTGTTTCGTCTGTTTTATATATTTCATATTCGGAATTTAAACCTATTATTTTTTCTAATAAATATTGTATGGTTGATTCACCCAGTTCTATTGATTTTAAACCTGTCATTTGTATCGAACCATTATTAAATAATTTCACATTTATTTTTTTATCTATATCTAAATATTTTAAATATACATGTAATGTTATTTGATTATAAAAGAATTTCTTTTTGTTTTTTTCCCTCTTCTTTAAATTTTTCCTATCTATTTCACCTTTATATTTTTCACCATATTCTATAAATTTTATTATATTATCTTCTACCAATGATAAATATAAATTATCTAAATTTATATCTTTAGAAAATTTACTGATTCCCGTGATTGTAGAAATACGCAATTCCATGTTTATATTTAAAAAAAAAAATTATATTATTATCAAATTATTTTTTTTATAATTTGAAAAAAATATTAAAAAATATTTATATAAATTATAATAAGATGTCATTGAAATTAATTATTGGATGTATGTTTTCTGGGAAAAGTTCTGAAATTATCAAAGAAGCAAATCGCTTATTATCTATCGATAAAAAGGTTTTATTAATTAATAGTATTAAAGATTTGAGATATGGAAAAGATATTATATGTTCTCACAATCTAAATAAAATAGATTGTTTATCAGTAGATTTATTATTAAATATAGATAAAAATCATATTTTTGAATATGAATATATCATTATTGATGAATCTCAATTTTTTCCAGACTTATATGAATTTACTAAACTATTTGGAGATTCTAAACATTTAATAGTAGTTGGTTTAAATGGTGATTCTAATCGAAATAATTTTGGTGATATTTATAAACTTTATCCATTGGCCGATTCGATTAAATTGTTAAAAGCAATGTGTATGATTTGTAAAGATGGAACGGAGGCTATATTTTCTAAAAAAATTTTAAAGAATAATGATATAATAGATGTTGGGGAAAAAGATAAATATATACCTGTATGTCGTAAATGTTTTTCATAAATATTAAATACTGGGTATATATTGCCATTTTAAATCTTTACATATTTTATACCATATCATATCTTGCTGTTTTAATTTCTCACGACTTTTTAATAATGGGAAAAATTCTAATAAATGATCCAATTCTAATAATTCACAAAATTTATGAAGAACATATGCATATGATAGAAAATTCTTTCGTTCATTTGGACAATTTTGCATAAATGGCATTTGTATTTCTTTAAACATATTCCTCAAACGATCTTCATACTCTCCAAATATTATTGGAGTTTTATTACCTGTTATTACGTTTAAAATATGTGGTATATGTTCATAATATTTATTACAATTTATGTGTTTTAATATATCACGAATCTGTCTATGTGTCATTTTATTTATATCTAATTTATTTTTTTTTATCTCAGTAATTACATCTTTATACACCTTTGATGGTATAGCTGTTGTTTCTTTAGCTTGTATTTGTGCGATCCATTCATTAAAATGATTAATTCTTTTATAAGCAAAATAACTTATCTCCTTTGGTATATCTTTAAATGACGTTTTTTCAGTATGTATTAAAATATCTTCCGTGTATCCACACTCAGAACAATACATTTCACTATCATTCAATTTAAAAACCATTGAATATTTATTACAATTAGCACATAAATTCATTCTTTCTATGTCATCATTGATATTTATATTTAAATATCCGTCATCTACCTTTGATAAATATTTTACTATAATATCATCGTCCAAATCTTCAGATATATTATCAATTTCATTAGTGGTTGTTGAAAACCAATTTAATATAGTATTATCACCTGCTTTTTTATTATCAGTTATATGATAAATATCTGTATAATATTGATCTAATATGACCCCATTATCTAAATAATAATTATCTTCATTATCATTTATATTATCCTCATATGTTTTAACTATTTTTTTATGATACATATATTCATCTTCATATATATTAAATGATAATTTAGATAACTCGGATTTACTATGTTCATATTCTTTTTTTTTCTGTTCATATTCTAATATTTTTTTTTTATGTAATACATCTATATTTAAACGTTTATCACTATGACATTTTTTAAGATTTTTATCTTTTATTGGCATTTTATAATAATTCTTGTTTAAACTTTATATGATTTATGTTTTATTTTGTTCTAATAATTGTGAAAGTAATTTTACAATATCTTCGGAAGTGGTTCTTGTATTCCCACTTGTTTCATCTATAGCATACCTGTCTAAATTTCGTTGTTCTATTCTCTCTTCTTCTTGATTATCTAAATCTTCGTCTGTAATCATGTTGTCATCTAATTTTTTAGTATCCTCTTTACTTACACTATCAAGACTTACTCTTGGACCATCACCTGATACAAATTGCGACCCCCCCCCAGAAGCTCTCCAAATACCATTATCATTGGATCTATTATATAAATTAGCCGAACATTGAACACCACCACCAGGTTCTTTACAAGTAGTAGATGTTTTATACAACCAATCAGCAAATTTACCTTGATCATTTGCCGATTTAGTATTAGGCATTGTGTAGAATCTATTTTGTGAATTATTATTTGAATATATATCCGTTGGATCTTTATATAAACCTTCATCAAATATTTTATCTATTTCTTCTTTAACTCCATCATTATCATAAGATAAACACCCTTGTTTTTTATTCTTTGGTATATCAAACATATTTAAATTCATAAATGGATTATTTTGCTTTGGTATATTACATCTGGGATTGTTGTTTTCTAAAAGTAATTCTGCACTATCTTGTATATCATTATCATTTGTAATACTGGTTACAGGGGAATCATCTGTTTTACCTCCCGAATATTTAAATATATATATAGTTATTAACATTACTATAAATGGATAACAAAATACAGAATTATTTTTATATATCGAAAATGATAATATTGAAAAATATATACTAAATCTAAATACTGCGTTTAATTTTCTATTTAAATCAAATTCTGTTGTTGGTATTATTTCAAATATACTATCTTTATTTAATAATATAGAAATATCATTCATCCAAAAATTTACCATTATATAATATATATATATATATATATTATATTTATTTTTTATTTACTCCACCTTTAAATAAATCACTATTCATCATGTTTTTAAAAAACGGATTATCCATCAAATTTGGCATTAAATTTTCAGCATCAGTAGATAAAATATCTTCATTTATCTCACCCGAATCAAATTTTTCTTTAACTTGTTCGTTTATTTTGTTAAATAATCCTAAAAAATCTGTAGACTGTAACATTTTACTCATATCCATATCTTCATCATTGGGATTAATATTCATATCTCCTATATCCAACCCACAAGCTATCTCTTTAGCCAATTTACCAATTGAAGAACTTTCTAATATATTTTCTAACCCTTCCCCCATACCTCCCCCGAAACCTTCAGACCCTGAACCCATATTTTTATGTTTTATATCTTTAGTTAATTGATTCATTTTTTTTAAATCTTTTAAATCTTTTTTATTTTCTAATACATTCTCATCTTCTCCGTTTATTAAATTTTGTAAATCTTCACTTGATTTTAAATTCATACTTATTATACAAAATGATTGTAAATATTTCCAAATTATATTTCTATTTTTAGGGGTTATTTCTTTATTCCATAATTCCTTTGACGATATACCTTCCAATAATTCAATATCTTTATCAAATATTTTTCTATCTCTTTTTGTAATATATGTATTATATTTATATACTATATTCATAAAATTATCTAATTTAGGACATTTTTTGATATCTTCTAGTGTTTCTAATTCAATTATATCATTATAATTATCTGTTAGTATCTCACTATATTCTGGTAATGTTATTATTAAATCTTTAATAAAAGATTGAAATAAAGTTAAAGTTTTATTAGATAATTTCTCTATATCCATGTATATATATATATATATTACTTTATTATTTATTTTTAAATATTTGACGTATATTATTGTTGTTCCTGTTTTTGTCGTTCCAACATCATTTGTTCATATGCCCCCGATACTTGAGTATGTTTATCACTCGTATCTGCTGGTAAATTATTATTTAATTTATTATCATCGGTGTTTTTATCATCTGTGTCTAGTTCTTCAAAAAAATTTCTATTGTCAATAAATTCATCTTCTTCCAATGAAGAAAATGGCAATGCACAATTTCCATCTAAACAATAACCATCTAAATCTCCTGGATTTTCTGGTTCTGTTTCTACTTTTTCTAATTCTGAAGGCATGGGTTTTGTACTATTTTCCAATGGGGGGGTTACTCTTTTATTTAATTTATCCAATATAATATGAATATATTTAAATAATTCTTCACCAAGTATGATTGAATCATCTATTTGCATCGTTGGGACGACTTTTAAAAATTGAGGGTATGGATTAGTATCTATATCAACAAATTTAAATAAATTTCGCAATTCCGCATTTTTATGTATTAGTATTAATAATTCTTGGCAATTTGAACACCTACGACTAATATATATAATCTTAGAAGACATATTTTATTATTAATAAAATTATAATAATATTGATAAATAAACTTAATAATTTGAATTTATATAAAAATAAATAAACATATTATATATATTATGAGTTTATCAATTATTAATTCAAAAACTTCTAATGGAATATTAAATTTTGAAATTAAAAGTAATGTTGATAATCCAATAGATAAGAGTATTATTAATGGTATCCGTAGAACCATATTAAATGATATTCCTGCTGTAGGAATCCAACAAGAAAATATTCATATTAATCATAATGAAACTTCATTACATAATGAATTTATGAAACATCGCATTTCATTGATTCCATTAAATATTGATCCCACAACATATGATAATGACTATTTATTAGTATTGGATGTGGAAAATAAAACAAGTCAAATAAAAACTATTACTGCAAATGATTTTAAAATATATCATTTAAAAAAAGAAAATATCGGAAAAGAAGATTTAGCATTGAGTAAAGATAATTATGATTTGGATAAAGAAATTGATTCTAAATTAAAAAAGAAAATTTTAAGACCTTTTATTATTGAAGATATCACTAGTTATATTATTATCACCGAATTAAAAAATACTAATTCAGAAACAGAATTCCAGCATTTACAATTGTATTTATTCCCAACTATTGGAACAGGAAAAACTAATGCTTTATTTAATAATATTCCCCAATGTTCTTATAGTTTTACAGAAAGTCCCAAATTATTAAAACTTGCTTTAACTAATGAATTGAAAATTAAAAATATTGCTAAAGAAGAAAAAGAAACATTTGAAAGGGAATTTACAAATGCTTATAAACAAAGATATTATTATAGAAATCATGATAATGAACCTTATTGGTATAACTTTGTAATTAAATCTAATCACTATTTCAATTCTAAAGAAATTTTCATAAATAGTATGAATATATTAATTGATCGGTTAAATAGATGTAATGAAAATTTAAAATTAATTACCATCGAACCCGAAAAGTCAAGATATTCAGTAACTATTGAAAAAAATAATGCGTTACACTTTATATTAGAGGATGAAAATGATACAATTGGTAATATTCTACAATCTCATATTGTAAATAATATAACGGATGATACTTTAATTACATTTTGTGGTTATAAAAAAATTCACCCATTAGAAGAAAAAATTAAATTAGTCATATTTAATAAATTATTAAATGATATTGATGAATTATCTATTATTAGTAAAGTTATATTTAGTATTTCAGATAATATTGATGAAATTGTAAATATTTTAGAAGAAATTATTGAAAAATCAAAAAGTATTTAATTTACATTGAATTGCTCATATCCATTTCTTGTAAAGTTCCAATATCACCTGTAAAATAATAACAATTATATTTATTAAGGTTATGTAAATTTTCACATGATATAGCTGAATAATCGAACTCGCCAAATCCATCACTTTCTTCTTTTTTTTTTTTATACTAATTGGATAGTTTTAACTTTCCATTTACAAATGTATTGATCATTAAATAGCATATTTTCTAGCATCATCTAATTCTCTATACCCACCTGACTCA
>Ga0209199_1002017_pt1 | contig 22732 bp, 26 predicted proteins | sample COGITO_mtgs_1105_7_FD_184805 | JGI IMG/M metagenome (GOLD analysis project Ga0209199, IMG submission 184805) | Pelagic marine microbial communities from North Sea - COGITO_mtgs_110523 (SPAdes) (version 2) | ecosystem: Environmental > Aquatic > Marine > Epipelagic ...
AGAGAGTTAACAGATAGAGGAGAACCAATATTATGGCAAGCACCTATAATATCCTAAGCACTGAAGAATTAGAGGTACTAGATGAAGCTCTAGTGAGGAGTACAATGAAGACAATGAGCACTCTGAAACTAAGTGGAGAAGACTTTATAAATATGCCATCCTTCCTAATAGAATTAGAGGCTCTAGATAAAATAAGGGGTTTCACATGACCTTGAAACTGAAGTACAATGAAGTATCTGTACTTCGAGGGGAGTTACTCAAGAAGAACAAAGACAGATGTCCTATCTGTAAAGAAAAGATAGTACAAGGGGAGGCAGCATTAGACCACTGCCATAAGACAGGTCATATACGGAATACTGTGCATAGGGACTGTAATATCCTCCTAGGAAAGATAGAGAACTACATAGGACGTTACGGTAAGAGACTCCGTAATACTGAAGTTCTCGATGTGGCTCTTAGTCACATAGTTGAATACATGACTCAGGACTACACAGAGAATCCTTTTCATCCTACACATAGGACAGAAGAGGATAAGCAAGTGAGGAACTGGAGACAAAGAATGAAGAAAGCTAAGAGAAAAGAAACCAAAGATAAGTATAAAAAGCTTATACAGGAGTTCGACGATGCTAGAAAAATATAACTACTGGATCTCTTTGATACATAGTGGAGATACAGACACATTAATAGAGGAGATAAATGAAGAACTCTTCCTCCTCTCACCACAGGCAGGTGAAGAGGTTGACATCACATTCGCAGAAGCTTGGAATTTTGCAGAGGATTATGTACATGAAGATTTTTAAAATAAAAACAACACAGAAAGTTAGTCCTAATGTAACACATTTAATGATTCCAGATACTCAATGTAAACCTGATGTCGATATGTCTCACCTAAGTTACATAGGTCAGTACATAGTGGATAAGAGACCTGAAGTTATTGTACACATAGGCGACCACGCTGATATGCCTTCTCTAAGCTCCTATGACAGGGGCAAAAAGAGTGCAGAGGGTAAGAGGGTTCACTTAGATATTGAAGCCAGTATAGAGGGCATGAGGCTTCTTCTACAGCCCTTACATGAGCTACAGAAACAACAGAAGAGGAACAAGAAGAAAGTCTATACACCTAAAATGGCTCTCACTCTTGGTAATCATGAAGAACGTATCATGAGACACGCAGATAACAATCCAGAGTTAGCAGACTTCTTATCTTATGATAACTTGAAGTACAAAGAATTTGGATGGGAAGTACACGATTACTTGAAACCTGTAATTATTAATGGTGTAGCTTATTGTCACTTCATGGCTAATCCTTTCTCAGGTAAACCTTATGGAGGCACTGCTCAGAATGTATTGAAGCAGGTAGGCGAGAGTTTCTGTGTAGGGCATAAGCAGACACTAGATGTAGCTACAAGATTCTTACCTGCTAGTGGTAGACAACAGTGGGGTATTATAGCTGGAGCATGTTATGCTCATGATGAAGGTTACAAAGGACATCAAGGTAACCATCATTGGCGAGGTATAGTAGTTAAGCACAACGTACAGGACGGTAGCTTTAACCCTATGTTCGTTGACTTAGATTATTTGAAAGAGAGGTACGAATCACATGATTAACTTCAAACAGTTCAAAGACCACGTAGTGATTCCTACGTTGAAGTACTTAGAGAACGAGATACCTTATAGTGATGAAGCTGTAGACCTCCTCATGATGACTGCTGCACATGAGAGTAAAGGCGGTAAGTTCCTAAGACAAGTGGGAGTACCTGATGGTGTAGGAGCTTATGGTGTCTATCAAATGGAGTTAGAAACAGCAGATGATATTTGGTCTAACTTCCTAGACTACAGAAGCTTAGGTAAAGTCATTGACGATGTAGTAAGTAGTATTAGTGAAGATAGTTTGATTACTAACCTTACTTACGCTACAGCTATGGCAAGAGTGCATTACTACAGAGTACCCCATGCTATACCAACGAAGGGTGATAGCGGTTACTTAGATAAGCTTGGTAGGTATGCTAAGAAGCATTACAATACTCCATTAGGTAAAGCTACTAGCAGTAAGTACGTATTAGATTATTTAGAGTGGAGGGATAGTTAATGAAAGGTATTGAAGTTCAGCTTGTAGATAGTATGGGAGGTGACTTATCTATTTCTAACTCAGCTCGTGTATCCTTTGATAAGTGGAAGGAGACTATGGATGAGAAGGATGCTAAGTTAATAAACTACTTAGGCGAACACCAACACATGACACCTTTCAGACACAACTGTGTACAAGTGAGATGTGTATCTCCAATCTTCTTAGCCAGACAACTTATGAAGCATCAGGCAGGACTCACATGGAACGAAGTAAGTAGACGATATGTGGAGGATGGTATTGAGATGTTTTACCCAGAGGGATGGCGAGCTAGACCTGATAAGAGTATCAAGCAAGGCAGTGGAGGAGGTAATATTGAGTGGGTAGACAGGACGATGCGTACACACACAGTATACCTAAAAGCTATTAATCAAGCAGTAGAAACTTACATGCAAATGATTGAAGCAGGTGTTGCGCCAGAAATGGCTCGCATGGTTTTACCACAAAGTATGTTGACAAGTTGGATATGGACAGGTAACTTACTTGCATTCGCTCATATATATAACCTGCGAATCAAAGAGAACTCCCAGCTAGAAGCACAAGTCTTCGCTGAGAAGTTAGGAAACATAATCAAAGAGCAATTCCCAGTAGGTTGGGAAGCCTTGACAGGAGATAAATGATGACACATTACCACAAAGAACTAGAAGATTACGTAGCAGCTATAGAAGATAAACTACTAGAACCAAAAGTAAGTAAGTACCACAAGAAAATTCGGAATCATGGCGTTACTGTTGATGTATATGATGTTCTAGATGCTTACGGTGTAGAGAACCCTGCTGTAGCACATGCAGTCAAGAAGATGTTAATGGCAGGGAAAAGAGGCTATAAAGACTTCCAGCAAGATATACAGGAAGCCATAGACAGCTTAGAGAGAGGAAAAGACTTCCCACCTCTACCTTTCTAGCAAATAAAGGGGGGCTTATATAGCCCCTTTCTTATGGGTTGTAATCTAAACCACCTTCATACCAAGACACACGACCACTTGCTTTCATCGCAACATTATCTTCATTAATAACCCTGAATAAGTATACGGAGTTAGCCTCTAGTATTCTTTCCACTCCTAGTGTAGGCATAACAGACGATACATGCCTATTCCCATTAGAGGCACTACCTATTGCATACGCCTTTGATGATACGGGAGTCCCTGTAGAAGTTGTTGTAGTCGCACCTACTAAAGATACCAATGGCGTACTGTTAGCACCTTCTCGGTAGTTATAGATAGGAACAGAAGTTCCTCCAGTATATGCTGGGTTTTTAAACCACTGTGTGCTTGAGAGTTCTGTATCAAACGCAAGACTCATGGCTTTTATAGCAAGAGGAGCAGTACCTGTAGTGACTACGATGTCGTAAGTCCCTCCACCAGCAAGGCTGGGAATGTAAAAAGCAGACTCGAACTGAACCCCTAGTTTACTATTAACTTCTGTATAAGATTGTGTAGTAAAAGCCTGTAAGCCACTCTGCATATTCAAGAGAAACTTACCAAGATTTGTTACGGCTGAATTAAAAGTTACCATAAAAATTCCTATATAAATTGTGTTGTTATTTTATTACCATTTAACCTTATCAGCCCAGTATGCTGCACTCATTTTACCTTTAGCTATATTTTTAGCATGACGGGCTTTGAATGATTTGCGTTTAGCTTTCATCTTCTCTCCTTCACCAGCCTTAGCCTTCCCTGCTGTAGATGCACCTTGCTCCCCGAATCGGATAGTCTTAATTTTATCTCCGACCTTTGCTACAACTACATGGCTCTTAGTAGGATGACTAGGAGTCTTCTTAGGTTTATTGAAACCTGATACTCCTGCTCTACTTAATCTAGAATCTTTCTCTGGCATATTACTTCCTCTTACCTTTACGTTTCATTCCAGCGTAGCTACCGTTGTCTGCTCTATTAGCAGTCTTAGAACGTACCCTAGTATTACTCTCCTCCTTACTTCCTCCGTTACGTAGAGGCTTCTTGTGGTCTATATCCTTACCATCCCCTTTAGAAACCTTACCTTTCTTTATAGCTTGGTTACGAGCTTTGTTCCTAGCTGCACGTTCTTTCTTGGCTTTATCTGTAGAATTATAAGCTCTCTGTTGTTTACTTCTCGCAGATGCAGTAGCTGATGTTTCACCTTTCTTTGGCATAATTTCCTCTTAATATGTCATTCATCGTATAATATAGACCGTTCATCGCATTTATGCTTGACAGCTTTTCAAATATCCAGTACTTTATAAAGATAATCCATAAGTAATTATATATATCATCATCATCATTGATTAGCTACTACAAAACTTCTAACAATCTCTGTTTTTAAGTAGTTAGTCTCCTCCTCTGTAGCCCCTAACTTATCTAAACTATTAAAAAACTCATCTATAAACTTATTATATGACTTAACATTATTACTAATAGCACCTCTTTGATTCCAAGTTACTTTTAAAGTTTCAGGGTTTACTGCATTAAGTCTATTAACTGCTTCGACTGTGTCAAGACTTACTCTGTTTCCTCTAGGAGGAAGTGCCCTTGTCAGAACAGAAGGATCAGCAGGTACTTTTTCTGTTAGCAGTTGGGGTATAGCTCTACGTAAAAACTTCTCCCCATAATCTAAAATACCCCCTATAACCTTATCTTGTTTTTCAGGGGAAAGTAAGTAAGAAGGCGTGCCTTTAGAAATAGCTTGCACGTAAGTAACAAACCCACCTTTAGTAAGCATCTCTTCTTGAGTAGCGTCACTTCCTTGTAAATCCTCTAACACAACGAGTTCAGTATAAGCATCCTTTACATCTTTAGGAATATTCTCATCAGCATTTTTAAAAAGGTCTTTAGTTCTTTGAAAACTTAATTGTTTATTTTCATTGTCTTTTTTAATATCTTCATCTGTAAATAAATCAGCAGGTGTTTTTGGAGAACCTATTCTAAATACTGCTGTCATATCTGCTCCTATAGCCTCCTCCCCTATAGCATTTTCTGTCATGGCATTTACGAATGTGTCACCAAGAGCGCCTTGCAGATACCCTTTAGGTAAAAAATCAGAAAACATCATGAGTGTAGCAAGGTTTTTTTGTGAAGGAGTTCCTGCATTTTTCATATTTAGTACGGTGTTTGATACTTGATATTGCTTTAAGTTTGAACTTGTTGTTTTAGCATCCTCCATAGAATATCTTCTTTTAGTAATATCAAAGATGGCTAACTCTGACCCCAACATTTCTTTTGCTTGGTTAGGTGTAAGATAGATATCATTAGCTGCTGCTGTTTTAACAGCTTGACCTATGTATAAAGATTTTAATTCATCTGTTTTCCTCATACCCTCTACTAGTGCAGCAGGATCATTAAAATCCATATTATTAAATATTTTACGGGTCTCAGCTTTTGCTGTATTATCTGTTACAGACGTAAAATCTACAATAAACTTAGCTTTCGCTATATCCATTTTCTTTGAAGATACCGTCAATTGACTTGATTCTAAGTCAAGAACGTCTTTTTTATATTGCGCGTTAGCTTTCTTTGCATTACCAAGTAAGATAAAGTTCGTTAATTCCTCATCTGTTCCGTTTATATCAAAGTCTGGAGGGAGATAAGGAGCTAGAAGGCTGAGGTTTGCTTGAAGATTTTCTCTATCTTCTGCTTTTTTTTCTAAAGCGGCATCTGCTGAACTCATTGCTTCGGCTGAAGTCACACCTGTAACTTTGTTTGTCTCTGTTCTAATACTCCACCATTCTTCAGCGGAATAGTTTCTTCCTAGTCTTGTCTCTCTTAGATCTATATCTGTAGAAGATACACCTTGTTTGCTTAACATCCTAATCTGTCTAAGTTTTTCTTGTCCAACAGCCATGCGTTGAGCTTGTTCAGACATAGCTTCTTTAGCTAGAGTTAACTCTTTTTTAGCTTGATTCTTAGCATAAAACTCTAAACCTGTAGATGCTAGGTTAACTAAATCTGCGCCAAGGCTGTTAGAAGGCGCAGCAAACTGAGGATTGCTTGATGCAGTTTTGGTTAATTGTGTTATATCTTTAGTGAACTCTGTCATATTATTTTCCAAATGCTTTATCTATTTCAGGGATTATTGCTTTAATTACTGTAATCTGATTATCTATTTGCCTTCTCATTTCATCTGTACTCGCATCTTCTTTAAGAGATTGCAATTCTGGAATGATTTCTTCTAAAGTTCTTTGATCTAAGTAAGGTTTAAAGTATCCCATAAAATCTTTACCTGTATCAGGAGATACGTAACGAGACAGTGATTCAACTATTTCTCCTCTTTTTAAGACATCTACAGAGTTTGTTGCTATACCTGAATATTTACTAGCTATTTCTAATACTCCTAAATAACTATTTTCTTTAACTAGATCTCTGTGCATTGCCCTAGAAAGAACTTGAGATAAAGTTTTAACTGCATCGTTATTAGCCGCAGAAGTAGAGCTAAATTCTTGCCACCTATCCTGTATAGCAGTAGGTGTAAAGTTACCAAGTTGCGCTAGAGATTCATACTTAGTAACAGGTAAGTTCCCAGACAGACTTGATTTGTAAACATAGTTACCAAGATGATAAGACATATAAGCTCTTTGATAATCACTTATTCCTGCAATATTACCTAGAACTTCGGATATTATATGACTAGCTTTTTCATCGTATTCAAAACCTTCTGCCCCAGATATAGCATATACAGCAGTTGCTGTTTTCCCTAGCACACCCACAACATATCCTGCTGCACCTGTTACAGCTAATGTCCCATTCAATGCAAATTCTTTCACATGATAATCATAAAAAGTATCTACTACAGAAGCAGGATGCATCTTACTTGAAAAATCAACTTGCCCTTCAAACCCCATAGCATTAACTGAAGAGTTTATAACTTGATTCATTATATTCCCCTGCAAAGTTTCTCTAGCTATAGGATTCTCTATTTGATTAATAGCGTCTTCTACTTTAGAGCCAAGGAGTCCTCCAAAAATACCTTGAGGCCCAAAGATCGCATATGTAGCAATTAAAGAACCTGCCGCTTGCAAATGACTACTAGCCAAAGGAGACACCCTTTCAGGAACTTCTTTACCTAAAGCTTTTAATACAGGGTCTTTAGTGAGCTTTAATACAGGGTCAACAATTACATCTAAGTAAAGTTTGTGTACGTGCTGAGTAAACTGAAACATAGGACTTAGTAAAGAAGACTTTGATTGATAGTCAAATTGATTTACAGAGTTCTGAGTTTGAGTAATTTTTTGAGCATTGAAACTCATGTCAGCTTTAGTCGAAGCATCAAACTTCTTTCCGTTTTTAATTACGTTTTTTTGGAACTCGGACATATAAGCAGCTAAGTTTACTAACTTAATAACTCCCTCTTGGCCTGCTTTAGAAGCTGTAAAAGGAGACATCACAAGATTTTTACCTACATTAAAAGCATTCCCTTTTTTTGTAGAAGCAGCGTCCAAACTGCTTTTTTGAACAAGCTTCATAAAATCATCTGACATACCAACAGCATCCCAGAGACCGTTATTTTTCATTTCTTCTATAAAATTTCTTGCAAGCTTCTCATCAATACCCATAGCTTTAGCTAAATTTTTAATATTTTTAGGTGTAGTATTTTTTAACGCTGAAAGAGTAGGGATTAAATTCTTAACCGTATGAGCCATTTCTACGGGATACTTTTCTGCTACATATATTAATTGAGCTGTATTCTGTATAATTTGAAATATAGGTCTTCCTACAATCACCATCTGTGTAGCAAAATTTTGAATAGCACCTGATATTCCTTGACTGTCTACACCAATCTTTACATTGCTTTTCATAAAGTTATTTATAATTTTATAACCTTCACCTTCTTGAACCTTTGATATCCCCTCAATATAGTTGTGCCATTGCTTTGCTTTCTGAGCTACATCTGTAGGTATGCCAGACGTATCAATCATGTCTTCAAACCTGCCGCTGTAAGATGTCCCACTTTTATTCTTAAAATAGTTTTCAAATTGTTTAAGAAACCTTGAACGTAAACTATTTATAATATCGACATCAAGCTGTCTTTCTACACTACCAATAGTTCTTGATAAAGATTCTAAAACACCAAGAGTTTCAGCAGCCTCTAGTCCATCTGAACCTCTAAGTATTTCTCCTCTTTGCTTTGTATGTACTCCTGCATATCCATATTGAACGCTACTCTCATCCCCGTATATCCCATCAAGGTCTTTGTTTTCTCTTGCTCTCGTATAAGTAGCTTCCACACCTTCTTTTTCCAAAAGGTCAGCAGTTGCTTTCTTTGCTTGTTCTTCTGTTTTAACAATGTGCGTTGTTGTAAAGCTCTTCTCTTCAACTCCGTCAACAATACGTGAAACAGGGGTCTTAACAGTCCATCCAGTTTCTTTATAAAATCTATCTATATGACCAGCTCTTTGATTTAAAACAATAGCAGGAAGTTCTTTTATATCTTTTTTATTAGAAATAACAAGTCTTCGGTATTCCCCAGACTTATCTATTATAGCTTTATCTAATTTTATAACAGTTTGTGATGGATCTAGGCTTTCAACAAGAACATCTTTTTTAGTCTTTATATCATAAACTTTTTTGACTTCAGGTTTAAGAACAACAGAACCTCTATATACTTCATCCCCAATTGTTACATCCTTAATATCTCTAGCAACAAGAGATTTTCGATATTTTTCATTTCTTATTTGATAAATATCATCCATAAGTTTTTGTATACGAAGATATCTTTTATAAGTATTTTGAGATTCTTCAGCAGTTCTCCCAACAATTACAGCAAACTCATCTACACTTTTAATCCAATCTTGACCATCGTTGTCTGTATATTTTAAAGCGTGAGTAAGACTATTTACATCTTCAGAACTCATTGGTTTTAAACCTGCCTTTGCAAGAATACTATTATCCTTAGAAAAAATAGATTCTAACTCCGACTGCATCTTTTGTGCTTGAGACCTGTTATACCCTTTTAAGGCAAAAACCCCTTTTAATACATCTTCTCCCAGCCTTCTAATTGGATCTAATATATTAGAAGAAATATTAGTTATATTGTTTACATCTACGTATAGATTTTTTGTATCGTATCTAGGATTAAACTCATGCTTCTGCTGTACTTCTATATACCACTTACCATTCCTTTTTACGACAACTTTCTTATCCACACCAATCAGAGCATTATTCATAGCTTCTTCAGCTAGAGAAAACGATTCAAAACCCTCATCACCATCACCAAATAGGTATTTAAAGTTACCAAGAGAGGCTTCATCTGCGTTGTCTGTTAGTGTTACGGGTTTACCTATTGCTACTGAGCTATCCTGTAATTTTAAAGAACTCCCTGTAGAACGAGCCAAAGCTTTAGCTCTTCTTGCCCCTGCTACAAGAACATCTTCATCTACTAAAATTAATTCATTAACAACATTATTTAAGTTAGGGTATCCTAAATCTGTAGTATCAGAAGGTGTAGGTAAAAGTCTTGCAGCTATAGCTTGAGGAGAAAGTCCTACCTCCTCTGCGAAGTTTTTTAAACCTTTTGATTTAACTCCATTATGAAAACTAGATAATTTTTCTTTAACAATTTGGTCATAAGCAGAAGTTTCCGTTCTTGTATCATACACAAACTCTACTTTACGCTCTCCTGTTGGCTCAAATAAATCCTCATCTGCTGCTCTCCCGTCTTTCTTAAAAGCATCTAATCTTGAAAGTTTAGACTCCGCTGTAGCAGCAACATCGAACTCATTAACCATTTCTTGAACAGCACCTTGCCTCCGAGCAATAGCATCTAGTTGTTTTTGTTTTTCTTGATTTACAATTTTTAAAGCATCTTTAAACTTTATTTTCTTTTCTTTAGCCAAAGCTCTGGCTTCTGTATTTGTATTAGTTTTAGAAACCTCGTCTTTTAATTTACCAAGTTCCTTTTTTTCTTTTTCTAAATTTATACGAAACTCACGAGTTCCTTTTTTATCAGCAGCTTCAGATAAATCTTTTCTTATATCTCTTACATTTTCTGATATTTTTACACTGGTCGGTTGCTTAACAACAAGGCTATTACGAGCTTCAGTAAAAGGTACATAAGACAATCTTTCTGGAGTTAATACCGTATCTTTATCAGAAGGAAAAATACGAGAAGCAAGGAATTTCATTAAGCCTTTAATGCCTCTAACATAACCTTTGAACTCTGCTCCAAAAATTGTTGCGTTAATAGCCGTTTCTAATATATCGGAATACTGTGCATCTGTCGTTTCATTCCCTTGTATAAAACCTAACCCACCTTCTCTAATCGCACTTTGCAATCCATCGAGTTGATCTATAACTAATAAAGAGTTATTGTTAGATATCAGTAAAGTTTCTGTTTCTAGCCAAGTCTCTACTAGTTTATTAAAAACTTCTTCTTGCCTTTCAACTGGCGCACTCTTTATCTTGTCAAGAGCTTCTGATAATCCATTATTGAATTTAACCCATTCTTCTGTAGCCACTGTAGTTGGTAGAGCGTATTCTACTACATCAAAAAGAACTCCTAAAAGATTTGTATTCTCCCATACACGTTCTTGCATCTTAGCTAACTCTGTAGACCTAACAGCATCTTTTTCTATATTAATAGATAAAGAACGCATTCGATCAGAAGGTATGTTAAGAGATTCAACAATAAAATTCTGTCTCAAATCCAGCATTGAAACAGGTTTACGTGGTGTATTTGCAGCATCTTGTAAAATAGTACCTAAATCATAAGAATTTTGTGCTAAGTCTACTTCTTTTGATATTCTAGAAATTTCTAGTTCTTGGTTTGAATTTGATATTAAAGATACGGCTTCTGAAATAGAAGCTGTGCCACCAGATTGGAATTCCTCTGATAACTCTTCTCGACCTCTTTCTAGAAGAGGAGATAGCAACATCGACATTTCAGAAGAACCTATCTTACTCATAGCCGTATCAACAATAATTTCATCTTCAAATAAAGCAGCAAAATCTAAATCAGGTAGAGATTGAAACAACCCTCCCGAAAAAGATGTATCTACAACAGCATCAGCTTCTCTTTGTTCCCCCACCTTACCACCTTGTAAAGGCTCTCCACTTCCTCCACGTACAGCATTCTCTTCACCTTCCTTCATTTCAAGATCTTCAAAAGCAGTCTCTAGTGATTTTACAGCTTCAGGATTAAATCGGCTTAAGGTGCTATTCCCTGCTTCTGTAGTAGGTTTATCTGAAACAAGTTCTGTTTCTAATGCTCCAGCCTTCCTAATATCATCTAGAGTATAACCTTTAGCTTTTAAGTCTTTAGCTTTTTCTACAACCTTAGCTTGATTATCTTTAGCTTCAGGATGAGACTCAATCGTGCCTTCTTTTGTTTCTACTTTTCTCATTTATTACACCTACTAAGGGTTTAAATCTATTACAGGAGCGCCACCATCAGCCCTTGGAGTCGTACTATCTGGCCTCATGCTATTACCCATCATTGCTAAGTTAGCTACAGAATTAAACGTAGAAGCTTGCCCTGCATATTGATTAGCTTTAGCCATATTCTGTGCAATACGAGTTTGAAAGAAATCCATTTGATTTGAGAACTGCATATTCCCTGCTGTAAGAGAACCTACGGCACTGTACCCACCTTGAGCTGCACTACTCTGTAATGTCCCTCCAGTAGCTGCTCCTTGAACTATCTGTGCTTGAGCTATACGTTGTTGTCTTACTGCTGCCATTTGCTCTCTAGCTTGCTGCGCTCTCCTTACACCCTCTTGGTTACGAGCCGCTTTCTTCTGTTGTTTACGTGACTTTTCTCCCGCCACAATACTACCCACTGTACCAACAGAGGCTACCACTAGAGCTGTTACTCCAAAAGTCATTTTAATATCTCCAATAGTTCTTTTTTATCTGTAATAATATGCCTGTTTGCCACTTCTTCGGTATCAGTGCAGTTATCTAAATTTAAATGTACAGTAATCCAAGTACAGTCCGTATCAGCATATACACATCTTTTAGCGTGAGGTGTAGAAGTAAATACGAAAGGAGCTACCGCTTTAAATTCACCATCTTGACTTACTATCGTACTTGTACCTTCAGCTAGAATAGTAAAATGAGAATACTTATGCATCTCGCCTACGACAGCTACTCCTTCAGGAATAAACAAAGATCGTAGGTACATACCATCTGCAAAATAATGGATAGGCTCTAAATCTTCTTTTGTAAGTTTTTCATCTTCTGGAATTTCCTCAATAGCTTCTTGTAAAGAAAAAGCTTTTTGTAAAATAGTCTGGCCTTCTGCAAACTCCATCATTTCACTAATCACATTCTACCTCTCATGGTATAACCTACGGAGTACCCTAAGAGTTGCATATCTTTTTCTGGCTCTGCTTGAAATACAAATTGAACAGCATCCCCATTACCACGAATATTAAACTTCTTAGAGATAAGACTTTCACCTGTATCAAATGTATAGGGGTAATCATCTGGTATAAAACCTCTTTGCATTGGTTTGTATAACTGCATTGCTTTACCTCTACCTTCACCATTCAAGATACCTGTGTACTTCCCGTATGCTGCACTCTTATCAAAATCCCAACGAGCTTGAAACAAACAAGCACTAGGATAATCAAATACATAACTATCTGCTTCATATCCTGTTATTGTTGTTTCTGTCTTTCTGAAAAATACTTTAGCTTGTGACACAGCTTTCTTATTAGAAAACTTACCAAGTGTTTCATAACCAGTAACAAGATAAGCTTCTTGGTCTGTACCAAAATCTTTAAATACACGATTAACTCTAGAAGAGAATGAGTACGTGACATTAGTATCAGTTTGAAGAGAACTGGGATAATATAAAGCATTAGCTATGGTAAATGGCATACGGAGTTTGTAGGAGGCACTAGATTGCTTTTGAGGATAGAATGCACCTACAGTTGTATCTAGAACTAAACCTGCACCTTGTGTCTTAGGAAGCCACCATTCACATTGTTTAGTACCTGAGTTATATACGCCTTGAGCGCCTTCTCCTGCAAGAGTAGATAAGTAATAAGAACGTATGGATGTTTCTGTAATATCTGTAGCATCTGCTGTATTAAATTTATTCACAGAAATTTTCATAATAGCGTTATTAGAAAAGTAATAGATATTATTATCTGCTACTACAATACTTTTAGCACTATCTATACCCCTGTCGGTAATCTTTTCTACATTAAAAGATGTAGCTTTAAATCCTCCATCAGGGTTGTAGATATACCACACACCATTACCAGCAAAGATAAGAACACCTGAACTATAAGATTGCATAGCCTTGATACGTTGAGTATCTTCTAGCTCTATTACACCTCCATCTGTATCTAGTAAATCTGGAAACTCACTGCTAGTCGGGTCATTTTGTTGATAACACCTACCTACATCACTGTCAGTTTCTACTATTTGAGTGAAGTACACCATACTATCTACAGCGTAAAAGAATCTCCCAAATGCACTAGCACAGGAAGTAGGGTTCTTAAAATTCTTCTTAGGGCTATCTACCGCCATAGTATCCTCTTATCTCTTTTAATATCATTATTCTGGATCTAGAAATTCATCAAAGGGTGGCTTGTAAGGAGGAATACCACCACCACCAGAAGGAGTATCAGGGTCTTCAGGGTCTATAACATCAGGCTCATCTGGATTATATGTAGGAGTTCCTGAAAAGTTTATAGTGCCTATAGGAACTAATGTTGTGCTTGGCGCACCATCTTCTTCAGGATTAAGTAATTTAGCATCTCTGTTAAAATCATTAATGTCGTAAACATAATGACCTCTCCCTGCTTTACTGTTCCCGAAGTTAGCCCCTTTAACATCTTTGGATGAGAAGACTGTATCCCCACCTTCATCTATAATAATTCCTACAGAAGCTACTTGTGCATTACTAGGATAGACTCCTGTAAAATCTTTAAAGGCAGTTGTTACAAGTTTTTCTGTTTTGTTATCTTCTAAATCTGCTCTTGTAAGATGCCAATCAGCATTAAATAAATTGTACTTATGGTTGTCTGAAAGATTAATAGGTTGCTCGGATATTTCTAGACCATCATCTACTAATTCAAAGTCACGTACATTTACCTTAACACTGCTAACAAAAATTTCTTTTGTAAGTTCTTTGTACTCACACATAACAGGGTTAGTACCTTGGTCTGTAGTAATAACAAGGAAGTTAGTTGTTTCAGCTATTTGTGTTTTTACTACAGCAGAAGAAATTGCAACCTCTGCTATAAATGTAAAGTCATCATCTACCGCATGAAAACGAAGTTTGGTTTGTGGTGTGTCGTCTGTAACTGTAACACATACTAAAGATGGGCCTCTCCAATAGAATACATTTTCTACAGCAGCAAACCCTCCAGTAATAACAAAAGGAGTTACTAAATCTTGGAAACCTAAACGTCTTTTACGAATCAATCCATCTTTATTAATTACAAAATTTAATTCATCTGATGTGAAACTTTCAGGAAAAGCAAGAGCTGAAGTTTCGGTATTTAAACCTTTGATTAAAGAAAGATAATCTTTTTGTCCTGAAGCCCTCATAACTAATCCTTATACTTACCCATTAAAAACTTCTTAATGGCACTAGGTTGTTTATGTTTATCTGGAACTTCCAAATTGTTTACTTCTGCCCACTTCAATAAGTCTGCTTTATTATTTAAGCTTTCTAAATCTGCACTCTTTACAACAGAGGATGCAGGGGCTTTTTTACTTAGCTCGTAAAGTTCCCAAGCTCTCGCTGCTTCACTCTTTCTAATAAAGCATCCACTAAGTGCTTCAGCAACTTTACCACTTCGACTCCACCTATAAAAACCATCAAAGATTAATTTGTAATCAGTATCCATTATTCGCCATGACCTCTAGGTACGTAACTTCCACTTAGACCTTTCCTTCCATAAGAAGCTTTACTACGGCCTTGTCCTAATGTACGGTTGTCTTGTTGAAGCTTTATTTTCTTAACTCTTGCTCTTTGAGCAATCATTCCTATAGGTTGTTGATGAACTAAAGTAAGAGCTTCATTAAGGAACATATCTAAATAAGTTTCAGATAAGTGATTTGGGATAGGTATTTCAAAAACATCTTCTTGTAAAAAGACTTTTTCTTGAGAACCTACGAATCGGGTCTTACTTGCTTGAAGGGTAGTATCGAATTCGTTATTATAAGAATCGAATACAACATAAACATTATCAAAAGAAGTGAAATAAGTAGGAAATTGGTTAGTTTTAATAGGCATTCTATTATCATTGTAACCTTTTACTATTATAGAGTTTGTTGTATTTGAATGCAACGTATGCTCCACAAAATCAAGAGGAGGTAAGTACGTCATTAATTTGTAATCTAGTTCACCTGCTTTCTTTGATACGTTGTACCAAATTTTACTTTCTTGTATTTTCTGTACCTTTTTAGGTAGCAGCATATAGTTAGGACGAGTTATATCTGATACAGATTCTAGAGATAAATCATCCATAGTAAATAGAACATTGTCGTATTCTTGCACCATTTGGTAGTACACACGTTCTGCTATTTTAGCTACTTGTTGAGACTCATCCGTATCAAATATACTGTCTACATAAAAACCACTTGTTGCATCAAGGTACTCTTGAACAACCATTAACAATGTTCTTCTCATTTTTTATCTCCAAGGAACTTTATGAAAGGGACTCCTAAGAATCCCTTTTAAAAATTACCTGTTAATTAGACAGGCGTTGCTAGAGTAACCAATGCTTCAGGACGTTTAAGCGCGAAGCCATAACGACAAGTAGCAGACCATTCATCACGTTTCAGGTTAGTGTTACGGAAGAATTCAGTCTCAGGACGCTGACGGATAACACCCATGAACGGCATTGAAGTGTCATTAGCCATAGACATTGCAACACAACCTTTACCAGTAATTGCACCACCACCCGTACCATCACTTTTGGCAAGAGTCTCAGCAGTAATAGCTGGCAAGTTGTGACTTACCATGATGTTAATACCAGCAATGTTACGAACAATATTAAGCTTATCACCAAAGCCAGTTTGCACTAGACCTTGTACATCGAAGTTAAACTGTGAACCATTAGTTACTTCAGTGATGTTTAAAAGCTTATTAAGTTCGTACTCGGTTTCAGGAGTAACTATTAACATACGATTTTCGGTAGGGATATAAGCCTTATCGAAAGCGTACTTGATGAACATAATGTCATCAATAGTTATAGCACCACCAGTGCCACTACCTTTCATGCGGTGAGGAACACCACCAATAGCATTGTTATTACCAAGAGTCTGAGAGTTAGCTGTAGCTAGAACAGCAGTCTCCATATCTGTAGCCATAGCAATACCAGACTTGTGAACATTCTCTTGATAGAATGCTTCTGACTGATGCGCATCTTGCTTCATACGGTCTGTTACAAAGAAACCATCCTGCTTATAGGCAGTAACAGTAAGGTCTTTACGAGAAGTAGTCATACCGTCATAGGTAATCTGAGTATTCTCTGTGTAATCTGTAACATCACGATCTGCCGTCAAGGTAACATTAAGAGTGTCACCATCAGGGAAGATACCTGTTTTGTCATCGAACAAAGGACGACCAACTAACCAGTCATCGAACTGCTTCTCTAAAGAAACTTGATATAGCTCTTGACGAACTAGGTTAGGGACTTGTGCATAAGTAAAATTTGACATAATATTTTCTCAGTTAGAAAGTTAATTTAACACCTTGTTTCTCTGCAATCTTACGATAGTTATCTATAGCCGTATTAACACGAGAGCGGTCATTAAAACCACGCGAAAAGTCTAGCCCAGATTCTTTCTTCTGCGTAAAACCAGATACAGAGTTACTAGGGTTATAAGTTGTTTTGGGTTGTTTATCTAAACCAAATAACTTTTTAAAGCGTTTCGGATTAGCCTGTGCCTCTTTGATAATGTCTTCATCAGACATACCTAAGTCCTTAGCACTTTCACGAAGTTTCTCCTCAAAAGAATCTCCATATCTCGCTTGTGCAGCTCCTATACTTTCATTCTGGTTTTTACTAAACACTTCTTGTTGTTGGGAAGTGCTTAATGACCCCATAACTTCTTGTAGTAGTTGCTGTTTAAGCGTTTCAACGTCCAACTGAGGGGTTGTCTCAGTGGTTTGACTTGGCTGTAATTCATTCACAGGGGATTCCTCTTTATTTTTTAATTGTGATAAAGCGTCTTCCAGCTTTGTACTTTGGTTAAGTTTAGCTTCAAGTTCCTGAATTCGAGCTTCCATCGTTTTAGTCTCATCAACCTTATCTTTGATAAAGTTCTGAGCAGATTGCCAAGATTGTTGAGCTTCTTCTGTGTTGTTAAAAAGACGCTCCTTACCTTGACTATCTGTACCACCAAAGAGTGGTTTAACCTCTTCCTGAGATTCTGGCTGGTTAGCCTCCAAATTTTCTTTTACATCTGGGTTAGATGTTTGCATTCTTAATCACCTTAATGTTGTTTACTTTTACCGAACCAACCACTACCTTTTAGTTGGAAGTTTGAGCTTCTTATTACTTTGTGCATACCTTCGGCACAATCCTTACAAACTACTTCTGGACTTTCTGTCATACCATGTACAACCTCCTTATCATATTCACATTCGTAGCAGTGATAAACATACGTAGCCATTAGACTTTCCAATCTAGCTTTTTTATCAACTCTCTTAATAATCTTCTTTGAGCTTTATTTTTTATAGATACATAAGAGAATTGGAATTTTGAAATAAAGTCATTTTTAGATTCATCTTCTTTTACTAATTTTTCTACAGAATCCTCTAAATGGATTATAAAAAGTTCTGTAAAATTATTTTTATGCCACCTTTTATAACGTTCAATATCTTTTTTCTTTTCTTCTGGATTCAAAGCACTAAAATGCTCTGACATAAAAGAAGGTACTTTAAAGCTCATCCTCTTCCTCCATCATTCCCATCTCTAGACTAGTTGGTTGTGAACTAGATTTAACCATTTCTTGTTCAGCCATCATTTGTTTCTCTTGCATTTCTAGATTCTCATCTATAGAAGCAAACTTGTTAATAAATGCGTATTGATCGAATCCATATAAACTCTCGACTGTCTTAGCCAAGTTATATGTATTAATATGAGGAGCTACCATCTGTGCAATGTTTGTGTTAGTTAACTGTGTTAAACCTTGTAGCTGTTGTAACTGTCTACTAAAACGTCTACTACCCATTGGGAGTAACTTACCATTAGCACTAAGGTCTTCTTCTGTAATGCTTGTAGTAAGTAAAATACCTTCCTCATCTTCTTCTAGAACTTTAATAATACTAGAGAAGTTATCCTTAGCTATTCGCATCTCAGCTTGTACAAGAGGCTCTAACAAGTCTTCTTCTACTTGAGATACTTTATTAATAAATCCTCTAAATGCACCGTCATTAAGACTCTGTACTTCTGTAGCAGTCTTTTCTCCTGCTGTCCTAAAACCAGCTAACTGTTGAGGTAGTCTTGCACTTGTACGGGCTAAGTCCCTGTGCATCATTATCTGGTTATCAAAAGTAAGTACAGTACTGTCAGGACGAATGTCTGAAACACTTCCACCTTCAGGCATAATGTACTTCGTATGACCTGTTACTTCGTCATATATCTCTTCTACATCACCAACATAAGACCTATCTGGATAAATGAATTTGTCAATAGCATCATTCTTACCATTCTCCCTGTGGTTAATCATGTAGTTGATCCCCACAACTTTATCTAATGGGCCTTGACTCCATAGATTATCAGGTCGTGCAGTCCATCCACCTTTAAATATAGAAGGCTTAATTTCTTGCTTATCTAATACAACAGTATCTTTATCAACAATAACAATACAACGTTTCTTATAAACCTCTGTTTCTACTTCATCAAGGATGTCTCCGTAAAACCAAAGTAACTCTACGTAACCAGAACTGTAGTACTCATCTAAACTACCAAAACCTTGTGGTACATATTGCTTTTCTTTATAACGTTCAGCGTAGTCTCTAAAACCTCCTGTACGCCTCTGTAAGAGACTCTTAGTTTCTTCTGGAGTTATCACTTTATCTTCGTCAGAAATACTCTCTAAGAACTCTACAAGCTCTCCTACTGATACTAGACTACGTACTATTTTAGGAGCTTTATTAAAATCAGTATATGTTGGGTTAAATACAATATCAAAAGGACTAATTCGTTTAACTGCTGGCCCTGAATAACCTGATACGTATCCATCTTCTGTATCCGCTGTATCATTCTTATAATAAGCTTGAGCAAAACAATTACCATAACGTACTAAGTCATCAATCACTTTACGCATTTGGATGTTAAAGCCATTAAGTGCATGACACTGTTTTATATAACTTTGAACTTTGCCTCGTAATTGCTTTGTAATTGCATTAATCTCAAAACCTTTCCATCCTAACCAGTCTTCATGTGGAAACATTGTACTGTAGACAATAGCTAAAAGGTCTTCGTGTAACTCTGAAAGAATAGGAAGGTGTGTCTTGTGGTCAAAATTGTCTCCACCTTCTAACATGCTTGTATCTGTAGCAAGTAAATAGTTATCTATTTCTGCCCATAGAGCCATAGCTGTGGTACGTGACGAATTCCACTCTTCCCAGTAACTAGCTATATCACCAGCTAAAGCAGCCTTGTTATTATAATTAAGGGTAATCAAGCTCTTTTTCTCCTACTAAGAAATCGGTTAGAAGCATTAACAACAGTCCGTTCTCTTTTATTTGTTGCAAATTTAGGTTTGGCTAGTCGTTTACTATTACTAACAGCTATCCATACAGCATCTTTTAAATCATCGTGCGGTGGCTTTGTTAAGTGAAGTTCTTCTTCTAACAATCTTGTGTACCCACCTTTCGTATGGTAAACACTTTTATTTCTGTAAAGAGGTTCAAATAACTGAGAGTTACGTTCTTCTTTTGTACCTTCTCTCTGGTTCTTATGTTGATGTTTAACTACCAACGTATGACCTGCTCTTCGTATCTCGTCTTGAATGAAATTAGCTACTACAGCACCACCAGCATTAGTCTCTACTGTTACTTCTCGGAAGTCCCAATACTCATGCATTGTAATAAGCTTCTCATAATATATTTCTGCCTTAGCTGTTTGGAATCTTTGAAGGTCTAGTACGTATAAGTACCCTTCGTTATCCCAAGCTGTTACTGCAATGGATGTGTAATCTCGTTTAACTTTACGAACACCACTGCCTTCACTAAATGCTAAATCCATACCACAAGCTAGTTTTAATTCTTTATTTCCGTAGAACCACCTGTTCTGCCTTTGCTCTAACAGATTAGGCTGGAGGTACATGAAACAATCTCTTGTAATCTTTGCTTCACTAGCCGCATTAGGGTCATTGTAGTACTGTGAGTAATACAGCTCTAAGTTAAATGCTTCAGACTTCTTTTTACTTAATTCTGTCTGATTAAAACCGTACCAATTACTATCTGGCATTTTAGTTCTAGGCCATACAAAGTCACCTGTACCATCGTATCTTTTACTAGTTTCTACTTTACGCTCAAACCACTTCCATAATGGACGAGTCTCGGTGACAATACCTTCATCATCAAATATCTCGTATTCTTTTTCTTTCAAGGCTGCGTATAAATCATTATCTCCGTATCTTGTTCCTACCATCCACTTAATACTTCCTGTAGTGGCAATAGAAGCATACGACTGATAGACTTCTTTTATATCTTCTCGTTCAGCAGCACTACGGTAATTCTCGTTAGTAACCAAATCATCAAAGATACACATCTTGTAGTGCGCCCCTGTGTTGGTACTCTTAGCACTTGTAGCAGCAACTGTTGGGTCTTTCTCACTACGAGGTCTCTCAGGGTGGTCTACAGTTATTTCTGTTTTAGTCCAAGTTCCTAAAGACCTATGGTCGTATTCTTTAGTTCGAGGGTTAACTTCGTAGTTAAGCATCTCAGGCCAAAGCTCTCTGTAGGAATCACTCTTAAATATATTCTTAATAACTGTCAACTGTCTTTCAGACAAAGTTGGGTTAGAAGATACATATGTAACAGTAAACCAAGGGTATTTAGTAATAGCCCATGAAGACGCAACTGCTATACAAAAAGACTTCTGGTGGTCACGAGGTATCAATGCCGCAGCATTATCGCCTTGACCTGTTTCCATTGCTTCTTCTAGAGACCTCTGAAAGAAACGAAACATCTCTTCATGAACTTCTCCAAAGTACCTACTAGGAAACATAACTTGAGCATAAAAGAAAAGGTCACTCTCACAATCTTTCTTTAGTTGTTCAATACTCATTTCTTTCCAAACTCTTCGCCAAGAATCTTATACTTCAAGATTGCCATATCCGAATGTATATCAACCATCATCCCTGATATTACTTTTACTTGGTTGTCTACTTCTGAAAATCTATCCATAAGAGGAAGAACTATATGTTCTTTAATTTCTCTTTTGTCGTAGTAGTTTTTATTTAATTCCATTTCTAAATTTATAATACTTTTTTCAATGTCTGCTTGTTTCTTTGAAAGGGACTCACTCTTTTTCTCAAGGGAGTTAAAGTAGCTTTTTGCAAAGAAAGTAAAAACAGCTAGAGCTGGAATCCATAGAAATTTAGCTAAAGTACTAAGTTCCATTAACCAAATTCCTTTTTCTTATTTCAGTTGCAATATTACTTACATTGCTCGCTTTAATAGTTGGTACTTTCTTTTCAGGACGACCTGCACCTTTCGTAACTTCCTTTTTAGTAACTTTGTCATATATTTTCCAAGCTGCTTGAGTATCACCATCAGCAATAGCATCCAGAAGAACCCTTTTAGCAGCAGATTCGTTAGACTTCTCTTTTTCTTCTCGCCAGTCATTGAGTCCTGTAAAGTTACTGCCATTCACTCCTCCTGTTTGAAACCATTTTTCTTTACAGAGTTTTTGCCAATGAGTCCAACTATTAAGGAGAGTCATAGCAGCATCATATTCATCCACACTGTCCCTATACACCTTTGCGAAGCTAACGTACTTATTACCCTTGCGAGAGGTATAATCATCAGGACGGAGTGTATAAGGTGCTTCTGGATTGTTAAACTCATAGAACAAACCTTGAGTTAAATAAATACCATTTGAACCTTTGTACATCTTCTTACTCCTTATGTAATATCGCCAGTGACATCCCAACCTATACTAGTCTTGGTAAGTATCATTGCTGTCCCTGTAGTTAACACTTGTGGATATGTTACATTACCATTAGGAGTATAGAACGTTTGAGTATTAGTCTCTATTGTTATAGCTCCAGTTGCATTTCGTACCCTGTTAACCAAAACTCTGTCACCCGAAGAGAAAGTCGAACTATCTAGTATATAAGTTACTGTACTAGCACTCTTTCTATTAAGATATGTGTTTGTAGCTTGTCTAGTAAATGTTTGCGCTGCAGGGTCATCGTAAGTAATTTGAAAATTAACTTCTTCCGAATCATTAACAATAACTGCCCACTCATCATTTGCACGATTTACTAATCTACATCCTTTCCATTGAGCTGGTATAGAGAAAATTCCGTTATCTACACCGTTTAGTGTTACACCAACAGGAGCTTGTATAAAAGTACCACCCACGCCTAGTTGTACTACTTGCATTACCGTATTTGGATTAAAAGGAATACTAGCAAAAGTAGGAATAAATAAGGTATTAGGATTAGGGTTATCCATCCATATAGTCTTACCTGTATCATTAAATTCTAAT
>Ga0209199_1002019_pt1 | contig 22726 bp, 17 predicted proteins | sample COGITO_mtgs_1105_7_FD_184805 | JGI IMG/M metagenome (GOLD analysis project Ga0209199, IMG submission 184805) | Pelagic marine microbial communities from North Sea - COGITO_mtgs_110523 (SPAdes) (version 2) | ecosystem: Environmental > Aquatic > Marine > Epipelagic ...
ATATCCTTCTGAACCTTCTCAAGATTATTATTTAGTTTACAAAGTTGAAGAGATTTCAGATGTTGAGTTGCAAAATCAAAAGTGGGACATAACCAAATTAGATAAACACAAGCAAGGAAGAGGTTCTGCATTACCATTTTCTGTAACAATGACAGAGCTTATGAAAGCAAAAGTAAAGAATTAGCTAATACATACTTAAGCATATGTCAATCTTCGTTCCTATGTTTGCATCAGCCCTTTTGGGATGCTGAGATACCATATAGGAGACGTTTGTATGCAACTGATACTAGCTGTACCAATAAAACTGCAAACTAGTTTTGCCGAAAACCGCACTTTAAAGTGCGGTTTTCAGTAATCTTATTCTTATGTTTCTTCTTAAATTTGGATATACTGAATGCAAGTACAACAAATAAGAATGAAATACGATTTACAGTATCTTTTTCAGGCAAATTGTACAATTCAACAAAAAGTTTTATATTCATATTATTTTAAAAAAAAACAGAACCAATTAGAATGCATCAATACAAAGCAGAAAATGCTCAGCCCAATCCTAAATCTACAATTAACTCTTATAGAAGTTTTGGTTATAATCTATCTACAGCAATAGCTGATATTGTAGATAATAGCATTTCTGCAAATGCAAAAAAAATTGATATTGATTATAAATGGAATGGTAAGGATTCTTTTATATCAATTATTGATAATGGAAATGGCATGAATCTGGAAGAGCTCGTTATAGCGATGACACCGGGAAGCAAAGACCCAGATGAGGTAAGAAATGAAAATGATTTGGGTAGGTTTGGAATGGGTTTAAAAACAGCTTCATTTTCACAATGTAAAAGACTAACAGTTATAACAAAAAAGTTAGGTTATAAAACTATAAAAAGATGTTGGGATATTGATTTTATAAATGAAGTTGAGGAATGGGTTTTATTAGATTACATTTCAGATTCTTCATTTCTTGATCTGTTAGACAAGTATGACTCAGGAACTGTTGTTCTTTGGGAAAATCTTGATAGAATTGTAGGACGTGCTCAAAAAAATAATGAGACTGTCAAGAATGCTTTTTATGAAGAGATGTCTCGCGTAAAAGAACATCTAAGCCTTGTCTTTCATAGATTTTTAGAAAATAATAAAATCCAACTCTCTTCAAACACTCATTTAATAGAACCTTGGAACCCATTCTTATATAATTTAACAACAAAACCAGAAATGGGTTTACCCGCTAAAATAGGTGATAATGTAAATGTAACCTATTACATATTGCCGCATATGTCTAGAATTAGCCCGGAAGAATATGAGAAATCAGGAGGACCTTTAGGTTGGTTTAATCAGCAAGGGTTTTATATATATCGTGGCGATAGACTTTTAGTTTCTGGAGATTGGCTAGGTTTAGAAAAAAAAAGAGATTATTCAAAATTAGCACGAATAGCTGTAAACTTCCCGAACACAGGTGATTTTGCTTGGAATTTAGATATAAAAAAATCAACTGCAACACCACCAATTAAAATAAGGCGAGAACTATCTAGAATTGCAAGAGCTGCTATAAAAAAATCCGCAAAAGTTTACAATTGGAGAGGTCAGAAGTCTATCTCAGACCATCAAGAAAGCATAGGGGTTGAGATGCTTTGGAATGATAAAACCAATAGAGAAGGAATTAAAAAATATAAAATCAACAGAAAACATCCAATAATTAAACAGGCTTTAGAATTAGAAAATTCAAATAAAATTATTTCTAAAACTTTAAAATTAATTGAAAATAATATCCCATTAGAGTTAATCTTATACAATCAAAATGAAGACCCTTCTAATCATGAATTAGAAAAAATTTCTGAAATACCAAATGACGATTTAATTCAATTAGCTATTGATTTATACAAAATAAATATCTCAAATGGTATTCCAGATTCTTTAGCTAAACAACAGATTATGAATTCTGTACCATTTAATCTTTTCCCACTTATAAATGTCTATTTAAAATGAGTAATATAAACGATACAGCTAGAATGATTTCACATTCTTTATTGGTTCATGAAAAAAAGAATGGCGAAATAACTGAGGAAATAATACAGTCTGTTATTGAAAGGGTATTTACAATTGATATAATTCCTGGTGAAAAAATAAACAAACAAGATCTTTTTGATATCTTAATGTCAGATTTAAGCATAGGAAAAGGCTCAATTACGTCAATGACTGATGATATTGAACCATGGCTAAATAATGAAAAAGTTAATATCGACTTTGAATTATGGAATAGGTATAAACTTTATTTACAAGAAAAAGACCCATCGTTTCCAGTATCATCTTTAGATGATTTTACAGATAAAATTTTAGATAAATGTGTAAACCCAAAACAAAAAGGATCTTGGGACAGAAGAGGAATGGTTGTAGGACATGTACAATCAGGGAAAACATCAAACTATATAGGTTTAATTAATAAGGCTACAGACGCAGGATATAAATTAATAATTGTTATTGCAGGGACTATAAGCTCTTTAAGAAGACAAACCCAAAATAGAATTGACTCTGACTATATAGGAAGAAACAGTTCAGCATACCTTAGAAATAAAGGTGAAAACAGAATAAAAGGTGTTGGAAAATATAAGGTAAAGACTGATATATATCCATTAACATCAGCTCATTATCTTAAAGGAGATGAAGGTGATTTCAATACTAGACAATTACACAACTCCAATATACCAATCGGAAAGAACCCTATTGTGTTGGTTATAAAAAAGAACAAGACTATTCTTGAAAACTTAATAGATTGGTTAGCTCAAAATGAGAATATAAAGACAATTGAAGGCCGGAAAAAATTAATGAATGTGCCTGCTCTTATTATTGATGATGAATCAGACTACGCATCTGTTAATACAGCAAAAGAAAAAGATGAAGCAAAAACAATTAATAGGTTAATAAGAATTCTTCTTAATCTTTTTGATCAAAATACATTTATTGGTTACACAGCAACACCCTATGCAAATTTGTTTATATCTCAAGAATATGATGATAATTACAAGGCAATTGTAAAAAACAAGGAGTATTATGTTGGTAATGACCTATTCCCAGAGCATTTTATTTTAAATATAAAATCCGCAAAAAATTATATTGGAGCTTCAAAATTATTCGGCCTTGAAGACCAAGTAACAGGAGAAAGTAATGAACCTTTAGATATTTTTAGACCGATCTACAGTGAAGAATACAATCCTCCTCTTTATGAGAAGATTAACAAGCATAATAAGGATGATTTACCAGAGTATCTACCTGAAAGTTTACAGACTGCAATTAAGTCTTATATCCTAACTTGTGCTATTAGAAGATTGCGTGGTCATAAAAGAAAACATAATTCAATGCTAATACATGTTGCTTTATATGTAAAGTGGATTGATAGGGTTGCTTTGTTGGTAAATAAATTGGTAAAAGAATTTACAAATAAAATTGAAGCAAACGATGATGAGTTTCTGGAAAGCTTAAAACATATATTTGAATCTGATTTTGTACCAACGACTAATAATGTACTAGATAGTTTAGACTATAAAGACAATAGAATTGTACCACATCAGTGGGGTGACGTAAAAAAAGAGATTAGAGCAGCTATCAAAAAAATTGATGTAAGATCAGTTCACGGAACAACGTCAGTGTCAAAACTTGATTATCATAATATTTCTAATATTGATTATGATAGGCACGAAAATGGATTGTCAGTAATTGCTATTGGTGGAGGAAAACTATCTAGAGGAATAACACTTGAAGGTCTTTCTGTGAGTTACTATTTAAGGACTACTAAAATGTATGATTCGTTAATGCAAATGGGAAGATGGTTTGGTTATCGCCCAGGTTATGTTGACTTGTGTAGATTATTTACTAATGAAAGAATCTTTGAATGGTTTAATCATATTACAATGGCTACTGAAGAAATGAGAAATGATTTTGATATTATGAGTTCTCAAAATTTAAAGCCTACTGATTTTAGATTAAAAGTTAGAAACCATCATGGTCTATTGGCTGTAACAAGTGTTTCAAAACTATATCGCTCTACTAATATTGAAATATCATTTTCTGGTTCAAATAAACAAACTTATCTATTAAATAAAGACTTAAATTCAATTCAAATTAATTTTAATCAATTACAGTTACTAACAAAAAGGCTAAGTAATCCAATTAAAATTACGACTAAAAGAAGTGATCAATTAAGATATTTGATGTTTAAAAATGTAGATATAGAGCCGCTAGTACAATTTATAAATGGATATTGTATAAATATACCTTCTATTAATAATCAAGTTATAACAGATTATATTACTGCACAAAATTCAATTGAGAGCATTAAAGAATGGACAATCTGTATTGTTTCCAATACAGATAAAAATGTTAGTTTATATGATAAAAACATCAAAATAGCCGATAGAAAAAATAATAAAAGAAGTAATGATAACGATCCTAATTATTACAGCTTAATTTCTGATGGACAAGAAATTCAAATGACTTGTAGTGTCAGAAATCAAACAGAGCCTGAACAACTTTATAAAATTACTAAAAATCAGATTGATGATTTAAAAGACAGACAAGTTGATTTAGAGACACAAGGTTTAAAATCTAATGTTTTAATTAAAGAACAAAGAAAAAAAGAAAAAAAAGGATTGTTATTAATCTATGGCTTAGATGAAAGAAGTACTTCCGGCTTATCCAACAAAATTCCCGTTGTAGGATACAGTTTACATTTCCCAATGATCGAAAATGAACAAAAAACATCTTATACAGCCACCATATTTGATGATTTTGATGATGAGATTATGGAAGATCCTGATAATCCAGAAAACGATTAATTATGATAGACTTAAAATCTATTTGGGCACTTCAAAAACCCTCAAAAGATGAACTTATAATAAAAACAAAATTAGATGCAGTGCCACAATTTGATTGTTATGCGGCAACTAACCATATTACAGGCAATCATTTATACATAATGTCGCTTTCAAATCATACAATTATTCCTGAATTTAAAAATTTTAAATTTAAAGGTGTTCAAATAGAAGTGTTTAACTTAAAAGAAAATAAAGAGTTAAACATCTATTTAACTGACAGTGAATTAAAAGATATATTTAGCTTGTTTATTGAAAATATTATTCAAGAAATAATTGATTTAACTACAGAGAACGAAGCAATTACAAAAACTTCAAATGTTATTCAAAAATGGAAAAAATTATTTGACAAAATAAACAATCAAGGTCTATCTATTGAACAACAAAAAGGCTTGCTTGGTGAACTTTTATTTATTGACGAGTTAATAGACAATAACCTTAACCCAGACTATGTTCTAAACTGCTGGACAGGTCCAGATTTTGAAGACAAAGATTTTAATTTTGGAGCCACTTGTTTTGAAATAAAATTTACAACGTCGAAAATACCAAGAATTAAAATTACAAGTGAAAGACAATTAGATACTACTAATATAGATAAGTTGTTTTTAAACTGCTTTACTTGCGAGACTCTAAAAGAAAAAGGAGTTTCTCTTAATTCAGTTGTAAATACAATCCGAGAAAAAATAAAACAAAATACAGCAAGCTTAAAATACTTTAATGAGCGTTTAGAATCCGCAGATTATTTTGAAGAGCATACAGAAAATTATAATGCTCAATATGGCATTAAAATGAAATCGATTTATGAAATAAGTGAATCTTTTCCAAAACTAACAATTAAGAATTTACCAAATGGTGTTTATAATACTTCTTACTACATCGAAAATTCTGCGATTGAAAACTTTAAAGTTGATTACGATACAACAATTAATAAACTAAAAAATGAATAGAGCTTTATCCAACTATATTGAAGAAGTAAAATCTGAAGTAGCTGCTTTAGTATATTCAGACGGAGAAGGTTATAGTTTTGAAGATAAATTCACTGAATACTGTATAGAAGTATTAGAAACTATTGAAAAAACCGATGGAGCTAGAGTACTGCCCTTTGTTCATCCCAATTCAAAAGGGGGTATAGATTGGAAAATTAATGGATATTGTTTAAAAGATGCTTACAAGGATGATAGTAATAAAAATTATTTTGAAACACTAGAGTTATTCATAACACACTATAATCATGATACTTATGATTATAATATACTATCTACTGAATTCACAAAAACTATAAATCAAATAAAGCGGTTTTTAAATGGTGCTCTAAAAAGACACATAGACTACATAGATGCTTCAAATGATGAATTAGTAGAATTATTAAAAATAATTGGAAAACAAAATAAGTTATTCGATAGAATCAATGTCTACCTATTATTAAACGGTAATTCAAATCAAAAAGCAGAAAAAATAAACCTAAAAGGAGTTGATGAAAATCTAAGTATCAATCTGCATGTATGGGATATTAATCGATTTTTCAGAATCAATGAAACTAATAGTAACAGAGAACCAATTGAAATTAATTTTCCTGACTTTTTAGATGATAATCAAGAAGGTATTCAATGTCTAAAAGTTCCTAATATTGACGAATTATACGATTGTTATTTAGCAATAATACCTGGTTCTGTATTAGCTAATCTTTACAAGGAATTTTCTAATGAATTATTAGAAAGTAATGTAAGAGCTTTTTTAGGTCAAGCAGGTAAATTTAATAAAGGTATTAGAGATACAATAAGAGAAAAACCTCACATGTTTTTACCTTATAATAATGGTATTACTGCAACAGCAAATGAGGTTGAAACAAAAATAATAAACAACCAATTAGTTGTTACGAGATTAAATGATTTTCAGATTGTTAATGGAGGTCAAACAACAGCATCACTATATCATACCCAAAAAAAATATAAAGATGCAGATTTGAGCAGTATCTCTGTACAAATGAAATTAACAGTTATAAAAGATATTGACAAGAAAAACCTTGAAGTACCAAATATTGCTAGATATGCTAATAGCCAAAATAAAGTTACAGAACTAGATTTATCATCTAACAACCCTTATTTTGTTCAAATTGAGAGTTTATCCAGAAAAAAATATGTTGTTAATTCTGAAAATAAAAATCAATCAGTTTTATGGTATTTTGAGAGAGTTAAAGGGCAATATAGAGAAGCTATAAATAAACTAACACCTAGCATGCAAAGGAAGTTTAAAGAGCAAAATCCAACCAAATTAAAATTTGTTAAATCAGACATAGCCAAATACATGAATTTATGGGAACTTAAACCTTTTATGGTCTCTAGAGGTTCACAAAAGAACTTTATAGATTTTACTAAAAGTATAAATGAGCTAGTTGAAAAAAATAAAATGCCAGGTGAAAATTTTTATAAGAAATTTATAGCCAATGCTATCATTTTTAAAACTGTAGACAAACTATTTGGGAGAAAAAATGTTGATGCAATTGGTGATACTAACTTGAAATCTTACTCTGTAGCATACACTATAGCCTATTATCATTACTTAACAACAAACAGAACTGACCTTTGGAAAATTTATTCTGACCAAAAGCTTGATGATTCATTAGTTAATCTGTTTAAAGGTTTACTAGTTTTTGTGTATAATCATTTAACAAAAAATGCAGTTAACACACTTATTTCTGAATATGCTAAAAAAGAATTATCCTGGAAGAAATTAAAAGAAGAAAATTATTTGTTTGATTTTAATGTTTTAGAGAATTACTTAATATCTGAAGAAGAAGCGATTACCAGAGCAAAGGAAAAAGAGGTTATTGAAAATGATACTGAAAGTGAATTATTTACAATTAGCGAGATTAAAAAAGCAGGAGTAAAATTTTGGGATGGTTTAAAAAAATATACAAATAAACATCCTATAAGCGGTTTAGATTATTATGAGCTTTTTGACTTAGTTAAAAAAATAAAAGAAAATAAAAACTTAAATTCAAAAGATTGCCATGTTGGTAAAAAGGGATTATTATTTATTACTAATAATCCTGAAAAATTAGTTTTAATAAAAGAGTTGTCAAATTTACATGAAGGCGAAGTCGTTGAAATAAAGCCAATTTATGATAGGCTAAAGTTACTTTCAGCTGATGATTGGAAAAAAACTATTGCATTAGGTGAACAAACTAAGTTATTTGAATACAAAGAACTATCTAATATTAAGTATGTATTTTCTAAGATTTTAAGAAAAGATATTGTTAAAGAAAGATCACTGCTAAAGTGTTTTGAGTCAATTAGAAAGCTAAAAAAGTACGGAATAAACGTTTAATTCTAAGGGTAAAAAGGCATTCGCTGAAGGGGAAATGACGGATGACGGTTTTGTTGCCTATAAAGGAGGGAAATGTACTTTGGAAGAATCACCAACCGCTGGTAAATATTCCTGCTTTGGTTTTAGGAAATATAGACGTTCCTTTTTATTCTAATAATCAAATGTTAATGCAAAAGGGGATATTAAATGATTAATAATCTGATGATTTAGAAGAAATAATTTTACTCAAATTACAATTTTTTAAATTACTGATATAATAGCTATGAAAAACTATACAGAACAACTTAAGAAATATTGGAAAACAGAATCATTGTCATTTATAGCTGTGTTCACAAGGTACAAAGAGAAGGAGGGCTTCTTTAATGATTTCATAAATCCTGAAAGTCTTAAAAAAATTTATTATTCTGAATTTGATAATATTAAAATTAATCAAAAGAAAGTATCTTTTTATGTGCCAAATGCTTCAAAATTTATAGATGGCCATTACTATAAAGTTGATTTAGCATTTACAGATAAGCCAAAGGGTAAAGACAACCCCTATTCTTTAGAAGTTAAAATAGTAAGCTCGTTAAATCAAAGTGATATACAAAATCATTTGGAAGGTTCAAGTAATGAAGAATTATTAAAAAAGGTTTTTCATATAAAGAGTTTAATAGAAAAAGATGCTTCCAAAGAGCACATACGCCTACGTTTCGAACGATTAAATAATCCCGAAGCTAATAAAATAATTGCCAATCTTATGAGAGAAATTGGCAAAGGTATGTACTCTTCTAAGCAACGTATGATATTTGAATTACTTCAAAATGCAGATGATGCTCCAGGAAAAGAAAAAGTCGAATTTCATATTGACGCTAATGGTGATTATTTGTTTATAATGCACGATGGTGCTCCTTTTAATAAGGATGATGTAAATGCCATTACAAGTGCAGCAGAAAGTACTAAGCGTAAAGACAAGAAAAAAACAGGATATAAAGGAATTGGCTTTAAATCAGTTTTTACTGATAGCGAAGAAGTGTGGTTAAAATCAGGAAGTTATCAATTTTCTTTTATGAAAAATAGCCCTCTATTTGAAGATTTTGAAGCGTTTCATTTCGGTTCCTCTGAATATAAGGAACTTCCAAGATTAGTCGAAATCCATAGAGAAAGATATAAGAAAGAGATAGAGTCTTACAATAGTTCAACAGACATTCCTTGGCAAGTAATACCAATCTGGCAGGACAATTTACCAAGTGAATTCGTAGATAGTAATTTCAACAATTTTAACAATCCAGTTCAATTCGCATTAAAAGTAGGAACCACTAATATTTACACAGATAATGGTTACTTAGCTGCCATTGACAATGTTGTTAAAAGACCTCAGTTCCTTTTGTTCCTGAGAAATACTTCTAAATTCCGCTCACCTAAGAACAAGGTTACAGTAACAAGAATCGATAATGGTCACTTAATCAGAATTGAAAAGTCAAAAATAGAATATTTTAATGATGTTAATTTAAGAAGAGAGAATAACACTAGTGAAGAGTCTATGATACTAGATGCAGGTGCTGGGTACGATTCATATTTATGGTCAACAAAAGAAAATACTCAAACTATTAAAGTAATTGAATCTGGAAGTTATTTCGTTCAACAACAAGAGGTTTTAGAGTATACAAAACAAGTTTATTCTGGGATTCAGGTTAATAATGACGCATTCAATATTTTAAATATCGGCTTAAAAAAAATAGTTGAGAAGAATGATTTAAATGAAGATACTTACCATTTTGTAGATATAGAAGGTAATAAGATTGAAACAATACCTCCCAAACTAGCATCAGCTACTGTAACTGAAATTTCTTTTGGTATCTCTTTGGTTGATAGTAAAATTTTTCCTGAAATAGACTACACTAAAGGCCTTCCTAAGTATTCTAGCTTATTTACTTATTTGCCAATGGAGGATAACAGATTTCAACTTCCTTTTTTGGTTAATGCAGACTTTGTTCCTTCGTCAGACCGTCAACGGATTCAGGGTGATAACCTTTGGAATAAGTACATTATGATAAAGGTTGCAGAGAAACATGTAGATACCTTAGCATATTATGCTTCTGAGTTTATTAATAATAATACCAATTATAGTTCCTATTTATCCCTACTCTTAAAGAACCCCTTACCGGATGATGATACTGCCCAACAAATCATAGATAGCTACAACGCTAAATACTTAGAACAACTTGAAAATCGACAAATTGTTATCAATGACAACGATAAGGCACAACTCTTGTCTGATACTATTATAGATGACTCTGGACTAATACAATTATTTGGTAACGAAATTTTCTATGATATTATCCAGACAAAAAAAAGGCTACCCCATTCTAATCTTGACGCTAAATATTTAAAAAACTACGAATACTTAAATGTTGAGGTAATCGAATTAGAAGAATTAGCAGACCAAATTACGCCAGAACTTTGTGAAAGATTAGGAGGTATTATAGCTCAAAAATCATTGTATGAAAAACCAGAACTATTAAAATGGTTAAATAAGTTAGTAAAATATATACCAGAGCATTTTGGGAAAATTCCATTCATAGTGCATAATGATGCTTTGTTTTCTTTAGAGCGTTTAATTGATGAGGATGATGCTTGGTTAATAAATGAGCATACTTCCCAACACAGCACACTTATAGAGGAGTTAGGGTATCACAATATACAACTATACCTTGAAAAGTATTCAAACATTAAAGAATACCTGCATAGTTTAAGTGGCTACATAAATGATAAAACTCTTGCCTACGAGCGAATAGCTTCAAATTCAAATCTTCATAAATTACCTGTTTCATCAAAATTAAAGCTGATTGATTTCTTTCAAAATAGCTCCTTTATGGTTGGAATTGGTGAAACAAAATACTTTGGTGAATTAGAGTTATTTGTTGATGAGGACAATAACCCTCGCCCATTGCACCAATTGCTTAGTCACCAAGAACCTTTAGGCGTAAACAGCATACTAAAGTTTAGAATTACAGAGGAAGAATTTAAGAGCCTTCCTGAGGCTTTAAAAAAGGAATTGACAGCAAAAAAGGAAATTTTCACATCCTTTATTCTTGATAAAGTTTTATTTGAGGAATGGTCGCAACATTTTGATACAGAAAGCATCAATACTTATGTAAGTGATTTAAAGGACATGTACAGTTGGATTGATGATCCAGGTGAAATATCAAGTGCTGAGTGGGCTTCAATTCCTTGGTTATTTATAGATGATGAGACAAGGTTCATAACAACCGATAAGGTTTATTGGTCAAAAGCTTTTAATGATTTGTCAGCTGATAAATTTGAAACGATTAAGTCTGTATTACATGGTGAAGAGATTAAAATACTTCCAGTTCAAGAATGTGGTTTATTAATAAAAACGTTTCCAATAAAAACTGATGACAGTTTAGAAATAGATTGGTCAGAATTTGAAGATCTTGAAATGGTAGTAGCAAATATACTATTAGATTGGATGGAAGATGATAGCGGATTTGGAGTATTCTTTAAAAACTATACGTTAGTTGCAAATACTAAAAATACTTATGAGATTGAGGTAATTGAGGATGTACAGGTTTTTGACGGTTCAGATAAAGACTTAACGACTTATTTACAGTCAAATACAGAACTTTCTTCATTATTTAATGAATTGGATAAAAAATTGTGCAGTGAAAATCGATATAAAATAGGATTACTTCAAGGAGAGAAATTAGTAAAAGCTATAATAGATTCTGGAAAGTTTGATCAGAGGTTAGCAATACACCTGTCTAATAATATTTCATTTGAACTATTAAATAGTTTCATTGTTAACTTACCTAATCTGTTACTTGAAACGGATAAAGAATATGGCAGCAACTCTGCTGAGTATATAATAGTTCACAACATACTGAAACCTATTGAAGATACAGATCAAGTACCCACTGTAGTTTCTAACCTTGTTAAGGTGCTAAAGACTAAATTAAATATTAATAATCAGTCATTAACAGATTTTGATACTAGTAATGCCATTTCTTTTGGTGGGGGTGTAATTATAAAAGGCTTACATCTATCAGATGTATTAACAGGGTATAAAGGAGAGTCCGATATACTTGAAGAGATACTAGAATCTTTTACACAAATTACAAATAAAAGAAAACTAAGAAAATTAATATTTAAAACACAAATATTAGAATCGCAGGAAATTCATTATGAAATAGAAAATGAAGAAGGGCTCTTTTATTCTGAAGCTCAAGTGGTTTTTCAGTTACTTGATAAATCATATGGTAATAAAAGAAATTGGGCAAAACTACATTTCGATGATTACTACAAAGAACAAGGGAGTGAAGAACAACTTTATAATTCCTATAAAAAGTTTTTAAATATTTTACTTAAAATTGATTTTACTGAATTATCAGATTTTAAATTTCAGGATTTAATTATAAATAATTGTGTTGACAAGAATTTCGCTATCGAATCTGAATCTATTCCTAATTGGCTTGAAGAGTGGGTAAATATAGACCAAGTAAACAGATTTTATTTTCTATCAAAGCTCGGGTATAACGGAATTGATAGTGCTATTGTAAATCTTCGAAAATCTATGATAGCTGATGATAGTGAAATGGATGAAGTCATTAGTTTGTACACAGAAGCTAAATCAAATCACCAGATTACTTGGAATACAATTGAATGGTTATCTAAATATAGTCCAGAAATAATTACTAAAAATAAAGAGATTGTTAAGAGGGTAAATAATTCCATAAACCTCAATATTAAAAACAAGAACGGAATCATAATACCCGTTATTATTTCTGTCAATGAAGAAGGCATTAGAACATATAAATTAAAAAAAATAGAATTTACTTCAAATTTATATTTCTTTCAAGAAAGGCAAGAGTATGACACTACAATATTTAATAAAATTAAAGCAGAGAATAAATATTTTCTACTTATAGATAGTATTTGTGGTGAGATGGTAAAACATTTTAATACAGAAAATATTGAACTGTCTGAAGTAGTAGATAAAGAATTACTTGAAGAAAAATCAAAACTTTGGGATGAGCCATTTTACAAGAAATGGGAGCATTTTGAAAAATGCCCTATTTATATTTATGATGGCAGTGAAGTACCGTATATAAGAACATTTAATAATATTACAATAAATAAAACATTGGGGAATTTAATGGAGGAAAATAATGGGGGCTTTTATTTTTCAAAAATATTAAAGAGTTCAATTTTAAATCAAAATCCATCAATACTACCAGAGGATAAGTTTCAGAGTTTGAAGGACTTTTATATTTATTATAGTGAACATCCAGATGAATTTGAAGATGACCCTTTAAAAGAAAAATACAATGAAACTTTCGACCGAATGATTCAAGACCGTTACGGCATATCTGAAGAGAGACAAAATGACGAAAACAGCAATGCTAAAAAGCGAGCTTTATATTATTTAGAAGCCGAGGGTTATGCTGTTAACGAAGGTCATAGTGAAAACAATTATGCAGCTTTATATGGAATCAAAGATTTAGAAGGGAATAATATAAATTTCATAGTCAAAAGTGCTAAGGGCGGTTTATTATTTCTAAATAAAAGTCATTGGGATATGTTAAAGTCAGAAGAGACACAAATGATAACAATTTACCCAGGTAACGAACCAAAAATCTTTAAAGACAGAATGAAACTTTTGGAAGATGAAATGCAGAATAAGGTATTGTTTAGAATACCTAATAATAAAAACGAGCAAGAGATTGATGGTGTATTTGACAATTTAGAATCTGATTCACATTTAATCTTGGTAACAAGTAAAAAGATGAAAGAAAGTCTTTTTGATAAAATCGGTAAAAAAGGAATTTTTAATAAAGATGAAGAGGCAAATGTAATGGATGATAATATTGTAATAGAATAATGGTTACCAAAGAAAATCAAATAAAGTTTTATTCTGAAGAACTTAAAGAATTAGAATTCTCTGTAAAGAAAACGTTCAATGCAACTGGGCTTGCCTTATTTCAAAATGGTGATGTCTATGTAGGTCAATATCGTGGTTTAGATGAGAAAAGAGGAAATGTTTTTGTAGATATACCAACCGGTGAAGGTAAATATGCACCTCGTCTAGATCAAAAACTAAATTGTTTCAGACCAAAGCCAGGTTTTGAACTACCTAAAACTTGGGCTAATCTAATCTATTCCGATTTAATTAAAGATAGAAACTGCACTGAAACAAAAATTGTAGACTACATCCCTTCAAAACGTGAAGGATGGATTACAATGCTGATTAGAGAAATGGATACAGAGTTTGTCGAACGCTTACAACACAATCAAATACTAGCTTTTGGCCCAACTATACCACCTTTTGAGTATTTACAAAACTTGAAAGATTTTAGTGAGAATCTTAAAGAAAATGGTAATGAACTTTGGGAAAAAATATTAGGTTTCAAATATGATTTGAAAAATGATGTCAATCCAAATTTACTTACAGAAGACATAGATATTGCTAATGAGATTATTCAAGAGGTAGAAAAATCAAAAATTTATGTTTTACAAGGCCCTCCTGGTACAGGTAAAACATATCAAGTAGCTGATTTAGTTTCTCGTTTAGTCCTGAAAAATCATTCTGTACTTATTACAGCATTAACAAATAAAGCAGCAGTTGAAGTTTGTGAAAAGTCATTTTTTGATAAACTTTTTAATGAAGAGCGTGTTTCCAAATTACCTATCTCCATTGATGAAAGGAAGAAATTCCCAAAGCTTATTAATGCTAAAGACCTTTTGCCAACTAAAGGACATCTTACCTTGACTACTTTTTATCAATTTTCTAGAATCTGGGAAGAACAGACTCATTCGTACGATTATGTAATTGTTGAGGAGGCATCTCAAGCTTATTTAACAACTATTGCAGCTGCCTGTAAAGTGGGGGAAAAAGTAATTGTTGTTGGTGACCCGAAACAAATTGTTCCTATAGTCACAAATAAGAATTATAAAGTATTCCCCAACATTGACTCTCTCATACACGGTATGAATACGCTATGTCAAATTGAAAACTTTTCATTTAATCGTAAAACAGAAACACGTAGGCTTACAAAACGTTCTACAGGTTTTACCAATAACTTTTATAGCAACACTATTCAATCAAAATCGTTATACGAAAACATTGATGCCGATGTAAAGAAATTGAGGGAGTTCAGTTCAATCACGCATTCGGAAGGAGGTCCAACATTAGTGCAATTTTCTAATAAGCAAGGAGATATTTTAGGTCAAATAATAAGATTTTTAGTAAAGGGCTTAAATGAGTTAACAGAGTTGAAAGGTAATGATATTGCGGTTTTAACACCATATATAGAAACGCTTACTTATTTACAACAGAACCTTAAATCAAAGACAAATTCAAGAAATTATCTAATAGAATCTGTAGATAGAGTTCAGGGTCTGGATGTAGATTATTGTTTCTATGTAATTCCAAAATCAAGTTCGTTTTCATTTAACTTAAATCGTTTTAATGTTGCAACTAGTCGTGCAAAAAAAAGTACTTTTATCTTAGTTGAACAAGATTTTGACCGTTTTGTAAATCTTCCAAATGAGGTTGGTAATTATCTTTCTAAACTTAGGGATGAATTTGCATTTACTGTAAATCCAGTAACTGGCGTAACTACCGCTTCCGGGCAGGATATACATGCTTCAAATAAAGAAAGTTTAGCAGCAAAAGCAGATAAACAACAATTTGAAATTGACAATAACAATCTCCAAAGTAACCAATCAAAATCATCAAACCCAAGCAATGGTATTGGTCTTAAAGTCATAGGTAAAATTGATGTTTCAAAATTTGAGAAAACAAAAAAGGAAATTAAAAAAAACAAAGAAAACCTTTACATAATTGATACAAACGTATTTGTAGATTATCCAGATATTATTTCTAAAATAAATAAGGATTATCCAGTAATCTTATCTGCTAAGGTTATAGATGAATTAGATAATTTAAAATCTAAGCTAGATGGTCAAGGAAAGAGTAATGTCCAAAAAGCATTAAAATCAATAAACCGTCATATGGATACACGAGATTTAAGAATGGAAATTTCAGATACAACTTTGTTACCTCTAGATTTTAATAAGCGTTCACCAGATAATCAAATTCTAACAGTAGCTTTAAAGTTTAAAACTGAAAACCCTATATTGTTAACTTCGGATAATGGCTTACAGATAAAAGCTAAAGGATTGAAGATAACAACAATTACATTAAAGGAATTTATTAAGCAAATAAGGTAGACAATCTTTATTTTATGAAACTTTTTATATAATTCCTCTACCAGTTTGCTTTTCAAGAACAGAGGTAACTTTAATTTTACAATATAATTGCAACCTAGACTTTTAAGGAAGGCATCTTTTATCGTAAAAAGATTTATATTAGTACAAATACGATCAAAATAATAACCACTAAAACCAAAAAAAAATCATTTAAGCTTGTTACTTGATTTTCCATTGTAGAAGTATTGGTTTTCCACATTTAAAACAAGTTCTAGAGAAAAGACAGCCTCTATTACAATGAAACTAACTTATAAAGTTGATTAGATACATATACTAATGAATAATTTAAACATAATTCTATCCTTTGAAAATAGGTTACATTTAAACAAAGCGGCAGGAACTTTAATGCATGTTTTTGGTGAAGGTTATTTTATAACTGATGAATACGGGAGAGAGGTAAATACTCTTGTACAAGAAAAAGAATTTGATAGGCTTATTGAAAAATTTAAATACCGTCATTTCTTAATTGAAAAACTAAACAAGGAACTTAAAGGTTCGTTTGATTTTGGAGAAGACAATGTTTTAGTAATAAATGGTAAATCAATTCTTAAACGCTTTTGGAATATTCCTAAAAATGAGAAAGAAGTGGATTTCTATTTCAAGATTATTTCAGATGAAATCAATTCCAAAGATGTATTAAAAACAACTAACTAATTACCAAGGTGCTTCATCACTTTCAGTACTAGTGGAATCAAGATTAATATTCATAGTACTAATAAAGCTATTGTCCTTGTCTTCTGGGTGTTTTTCTTGCACCTCTTCCTTATAATGCTTTGCTATATAGGCTTTTTTCCAGGCTTCTCTTCTTTCTTCACTCCAAAACTCATCTGGCGAAGGCATTTCATCTTCAGATAGTTTTTCAAACTTACCTACTCCTTTATAGTAATAGGAAATATTTTCTTCTAAACTTAAAATATCTATTGCACCTTGGCCACTTATACCGATTAGTTTATGAATAAGTTCATCCCTTTCTTTTGTTGAATTTGTGTAAAAGTAAAACTGTACCCTTGGCAGTTGCTTAATCTTCCAACCATTTGTAAATTCTATTTCTAAATTACGGATATCGTAAGGTTTTATGTCAATATATTCTAGAAGTTCTGTAGTATTTTTGAACTTTTTAAGCATCTTTCTAATAGGATGTACCGTATTTTTACGTTGCCTGTATCCATTATTAACTTGATAAAGAAGCGTTTTACTTTTAATTTCTAAGTGTTTGAAATGGAATAATAACCATAAGTTTGTTTTAGTATTTACATGCATACTAAAGCTTTTCTTATCTGAAAAAAGTTCTATGCCGCCAAATAAAGAGTTCCACATTTTAATTTATTGTTATTAAGTTATTCATGTATCTTTTAAAGATAGTTATCTAGCAGTAATAAATACATCTATTAATAAAGTTGGTGCGCTAATAGCATGCTTCATTAATGGGCGTACAACCTTTTCAAACCAAATTATTCGAGTTTTAAGTTAGGTGGTATGCAAGTTAGGGAGAAAAATACAGCAACGTTTCAGTTGGTGTATATGCTCGGTTGGTATGCAGTTTTTGCGCAAGAAATAATTTTTTCATTGTAAATAATTATCGTTTATCCTATAAACTCTCCAATAGCATAAGAGCTAATATCTATATAAAAATCTTCTCCAGTCCATGTAGCCTCAGATTTTGAAAGTCTATAAACATCTCCTTGATTCCACTTCCCTGACACATGGTTTGTTATGACATCATTTATTAATACATGCTCACCTTTTTTTAGGTCTTTTGGTATTATATAGGCAGCAAAAGGACTAAAGAACTTTGAAGGGTTCCTAGATGTCCAATCTACCAATGTTTTGTATCCCAAATTATGGTAAAAAGTATTATCTCTGAAGTCTCCTATTGTAATAATTTCTCCTGTTTTTCTATGTTGAAGCTTTTTATATTTCACTTTAAACTCATCACTCACTTCTGCTCTTAATTCAAGTAGTTTTAAACCCATGTCTTTAGCTGCTTTAATAGCTGTCTCACCACGTATTGTTTTAATTACTCTAAGATTGTCGCTCTTTTTATCACTAGCCTCATCCTCCACAATTTTTAAATACCAACACTGCAAGCATTCTTCAATCTTATTGTCATAAGTGTGTCCGCATTCCGTACAAGTTATCTCAACCTTCTTTGTTTGTGAATTGGGGTTAGTTCTAAATATGTCTAAGAGTCTTTTAAATAGCATTAATGAATTATTTTAACGTTATTTTGATTTAGATTTACCTTCAAACAAGCTTGTGGGTCATTTGCCAATAAATGTTCTAATTCCGCATCTGAAAGACGTTCTGTATCATGTATTGTTTTCTCACAATTAGAGCACATCCTTGTATTTGATCCATTTTCTTTCATATCATTCCACATCACACCAATAGGACAATGTAAACGCTTTAAAAACGTTCCAGAATCAGTATAGATTTCTTTATTTGATGGATTAATCTTCATTTAGAATCAAATTTAAGATACAATATATTAAACTTTAGAAACTTTTGCTAAGATTCTGTTTATTTTTTACCTTTTCTTCTAAATTCATGAGGGCGAAATAGTTTGATAGTAATTACTAATCAAAATTTGCTAAACCATAGGTATATCCTCTCCTTTATTTCAGTAATCTCTAAATCTCTTAAGTAAGTCAGAGACACATTTATAGAGGGGGTAATTATCTGCTAAAATATTTTAATTGTATATTGTTATTAAAAGTAAGCTAACTTTTTGGCAACAGAGAAACTTTATAGAAGCAAAAGAAAAAGGACTTAGCAGAAATAAATAGATATGAATGAATACCAGCAAACAATATCTCTATTAGAAAAAGAGATTTCAGAACTTAAAGCAAAAACATTTAATGGCGCAGATATGTTTAATAATGCATTTGCTCTATTGAAAGAACTAAAAAAACAAATTTCTAAACAGGAAACAGTTATAGAGAATCAGAAAACAGTCATAGAGACTCAAAAGGCTAGGATATACGAACTTAAAGCATATATTTTAGATTCGATAAAGAGTAAAAACCTTTAGAATATATAGAGTTATGAATATAATAATGTTTATAGTAGGTGCACTAATATTTACTATTTTTATAGTAGCAGTAGTATGGGACGTTAAAACTGAACAAAAGGTAACATCTGAAAATTATGAGAATTACGGAGGAGAAGGTTGTAACCAACCCCAAAAGAATATATAGATATGAAAAATAAATAAATCAAATAGTGGAAATATAGAAGATGATTCTACAGACATTACCAGCTAGATTCTAGTAGATAATAAAAAACCACATCAAAAGAGAGGTTTCTAACGTAAAGAAAGAGTTATACATAACTTTTTTCATAGCCTTTATTATGCTTTTTCTTTTTCAATGGTTTTAGGAATCTTAATATCAGAAATGATTTCCTCCAGAAGGACAACTTGCAGTCCAACTATCTTCATTAAAACCTGTTGCTTTTGGATGTAATTGTTGTTGTTGTTTTAAAAAAAATAAAAAAACAATCTACGGGAGATTATTTAATTAAAATTTAAAAAATATTTATATATTTGTATCGCATCAGGAACGTTAAAAGCGTACCAACCGACTTACTCGAAGAACGGTGGTTTAGAATGCGGGAACTCTCCAAAATAATCGAGTATACCATATCCTCTCCTTGTTGCAATATATTAAATAATTAATTATTAAAACAGAAACAATGGACCAAAAGACCTATCTAAAAGAAATGGCAAAACACGCACAGAGAAACACATCTAATGCAAAAAGAGAAGATTCGAATCAAAAGAAAATTCAGGTTAAAACTTTTAAAGTTAAAGGGGAGTATGAAAGGCTAATGGATTCAATAGACATCAATTCTTTAGAACTATATGCTGAAATGATGAGGGATCGATATGGAGGTGAAAGAAATGAGGAAGAATAAGTTTCATTAATTATTCAAGTTCTTTTACCCATTTTTTTAAATCTAATATCGTACCCTTTTTTTTACAATAACCACAACCCCACTCATCTTTTAAAGTTGTTATCATTATAAAATGATTTCCTCCAGAAGGGCAACTTGCAGTCCAACTATCTTCATTAAAACCTGTTGGTTTTGGATGTAATTGTTGTTGTTCTAAAAAAGAAATTAATGGTGTAGTTTTTTGTTTTGCTTTTTCTTTTTCAATGGTTTTAGAAACCTTAATATCAGAAATGATTTTATCAAATTCTTGTTGAGTAAAAATGACACTTTCTTTTAAAGTAGGATATCCAATAAACAGATGGTTTGCTTCAATTAATTGATGAACAGCATAAATAATATCTTCTTTTTTTGTGTCAAATTGTAATTTGTATTGGACGTTTATTTCTAATTCACTATTGTGGTAAGAAAAGGCAAGCTGAAAATAATTATCATCGGTAATTCTATAAAAATAATCAAATTCCTCATCAAAAAGAGTTTCATAAGTAGTCATTAAAAATTGAAATTCATTTTTAATTTTTGCAGTGTTCCCAAAATCTAATTGAGAATTCATTTTAACGCCCTCTTGCGTTGTAAATACAGTTTTCATAATACATATTATTTAAATTATGCATCGGAATAATAAAATAGATAGATTGTTCATTTTTTTTGACTGAACCGCCCGTATTCTAAACCACCGTTGCTTTTATGCTCGGTTGGTACGCAGTTTTTGCGTTCCTGATACACTGTAAAAATACATTAAATATTTAGAACCTCAAGACAATGGGTTAATTCACGTAAGATCCTTTATTAAAAGAGGCGAAAAAAATTATCAGAGAAAACAAACTTAGATTAAATCCTATTTAAAATAATTTTATAGAATTTCATGCCTACAATAAAACGAGTTACTTTATAGTTATTTATAAATAAGCCTTAATAAATACTCATGAATTTTAAACCAATTAAACTTTTTTTACTTTTTTTATTCATTGCAAATCTAGCAACGGGGCAACATCAATTTAGCCCAGAAAAGATATCTAAAGCAGCTTTAGAACTAACCAAACAACATGTTGTGTATGACGCGAGTTATTATAGTATGCCTTACCCCAACGGAGATGTTCCTAAGGGTAAAGGGGTTTGCACTGATGTTATTATTAGAACCTACAGGGCCAATGGACTTGACTTACAAAAAGAAGTTCATGAAGATATGTCTGAAAATTTTAATCTATACCCAAAAAATTGGGAGTTATCTAAGCCAGCACCTAGCATAGACCACAGAAGAGTTCCAAACTTAATGACATATTTTGAACGTCAAGGCTCAAAATTACCCATAACAAATAAAGGTTCTGATTATCTTCCTGGAGATGTTGTAGCTTGGAATTTAAGAGGAGGCACTACACATATTGGAATGGTAGTAAATAGACTCTCTAATGATAAAAAACGTTATCAAATTGTTCATAATATTGGAGGCGGTCAAGTTCTTGAGGACTGTCTATTTGATTTTGATATCATTGGACACTATAGATTTCTAAGCGTTAAAAATTAATATTAAGAAGACCTAAATCTTCATTGAAATAGTGTGTCTTGAAACCCTTAGGCTCCGCGACATTATTTCCAAGAATAATTTTTTATTTGTGGAATTTTTTTTTAAATTTAACTATCAATAAATTGAAAAAAATAAGCATAGCCTTTAAACTCCACTTATTTTAATTCATTAAATGTATTCAATGTCGAATCGGAATTCAGAAGAACAGAAAAAACCACAAAAAAGACTAGAATATATCGGAAAGAATGTTCGCGTTTCGAGAACTGGTGGCGTTGCGGTAACTAAAACATTTAAGAAAGATGGGGTTGGAGCAACCCTAAATACAAAACATGGTATCCGTTTGCATAAACGACTATTTAAGGGTGCCCGAATGGGGTTTCAAAACGGTAATTTTCAATTTATTGGAAGATACAATAGTGGTCCTTTTAATTTTAATGTTTCAAAAACTGGTGTTTCTTCATCCATAAAAAACAAGAGAGGCTCTTACAACCTTTTTAAACCAAATTATTCGAGTTTTAAGTTAGGTGGTATACAAGTTAGAGGGAAAAATGCAGCGACGCTTCAGTTGCTGTATATGCTGGTTATTTTATGTGTAAATAGTATTAAAATTTTTTGGCATATTGCCATTTCTATTTTTTGGTTTGGATTTTTAATTTTAAAATGGTTGGTAGATTTTAGTATTGGTTTTTTTAAAGGTTTTAAAATTGCTAATTGATGAAACAACGGATGAAGCTCGAATTGAATTTATTATTTATACGTAGGAATCGGATTTAAAAAAGTTAATTTACAA